>ENA-ORND01000042-ORND01000042.1-human-gut-metagenome-genome-assembly--contig:-NODE-42-length-119957-cov-16.198762_pt1 | contig 119957 bp, 122 predicted proteins | sample MGYA00242111_ERZ509014 | MGnify/ENA primary metagenome ERZ509014 (study PRJEB26280, sample SAMEA2338694) | human gut metagenome | biome: human gut; feature: human-associated habitat; material... | reverse complement strand
TTGGTGTTGGAGCAGCCGGAGTCGGATTCGGCGCTGCCTGTGCAGTGCAGTTACAAACTTCGCCTTCCTGAAGCGGACGGCCACATTGTGTACAAAAGTTTCCCATATAAATATTTCCTCCAATTTTTAATTGATTAGGTAGGTGAGACCTATAAAATAAATCTAATATCAATATATCATTGAACATCGGGAGTTTCAAGTTTTTTCTTTGAGCCAGCCGTTAATCTGCCTCTCTAAAACGGGGAAGGACGTTGGTCCGATATCCAGTAGAAACGTGTGGAAGAGAAGCGGAGTGTATCTTTTTTTTGCTGCCTTTTGAAACGTATCGTGAATCCGGCAGATTTCCAGGTAACCAATCGTGTAAGGCAGGTAACTGCCGGGTGAGTCAATAATCGTTTCATAAATGGCTCTGGCATTATCTGCTGTTACAATCCCATGATTCGCAAGAAAATCGGAAAGTTTTTTCTGACTCCAGTGTTTTGCGTGAATGCCAATGTCGCAGAGCGCATACAGGCAGTGGGTGGAAATGGCATTGTTCTGCAAAATATCGATTTCCTCTTTCGTGGCATCTAAAAATTGGTAAGAATAGATTTCTGCATAGGTGGCGTAGCCCTCCGTGTATGCCGGAAAATTAAGAACATAGCGCAGGGGATGCTTATTTTTTTCACGAAAATAACAGTTTTGAAATAGATAAACTAGAAAAAAAGAAGCAAAAGATTTTAGAATTATTTTTAGATGAGATGATAACAAGAAAAGAGTTAGCAACTAAAATGAATGATTATGCTAGAAAAATTAAATATTTAGAAGAAGAATCTTCTATTGTTGATTTTAAAAAAATTAATACTTCACTTCAAGAAATGACTACCGTAGATGAAGTTAGAAAAAACATTATCTTTGATATTTTAGATTATATAGAAGTGTCAAAAATAGGTAAAAATATATTATTAGATATTCATCTTCTTATAAGTAGCAATAATTTTTTAAATAAAGTAGAGTTTAAAAGAGAGGAAACTAATAAGACTGTCTATATTTTGAAGTATCATTTTTCTTGATTTTTTCTCTTAGTTATTGTATAATAAGCAACAAATAAGGGGGATATTATGGAAAACTATGTAAGATATTTTATTAAAATATTAGTTATTATGATTTTAATAGCGTTAATGGGATTATTCATTGTTTTAGTAAAAGATAATACTAATGTTAAGGTAACTAAAAATTTGAAAAAAAATATTGACATAACAGATGATGATGAAAATAAAGATAAAAGTACTAATAATATTAATTTAACAAATAATAATGCAAAAACTGATGTAAATAGTAATAATCAAACTACTAATTATAATTCCAGTAATCAACAAGTCTCAAATGATAAAGCGACTTCTAATGATAACGAGCAAAACACTAATAATGAAAATAAAGAAACAGAGAAGAAAATCGAAACTGCTAATAAATCAGAAGATATAGATTTTTCACTTAACTTTTCTAATAAAGTACTAGAAGTTGGAAAAACAGCTCAAATTGTCGTTAATAGTGATATTAATAATTTAAACATAAAATACAAATCATTTAAAACTGATGTAGCAACTGTATCAGAATCTGGGACTATCAAGGCATTAAAGAAAGGAACTACTTATATAGAAGTTAATGTTAATCAGCGAATTTCTAAAGTTATAGAACTAGTTGTAATTGATAATAATAAACCAACAAGTTCAAGTACTGATAAGAACAATAAAGTAACAACGATTTCAAGTACTAATAAGAATAATAAAGTAACAACAAGTTCAAGTACTGATAAGAATAATAATATAAGTACTAATAAAACTAAAAATGGTTGGTATACAATTAATGGGAAAAAATACTATTATAAGAATAACACTAAATTAACAAACCGCTTCGTTAATTACATTTACTTAGATAATAAAGGTGTAGCTCAAGATAAAATTGGTAATTTCAGTGCTACTTTGTATGGAGCAATTGCGTGGACTAATCGAAATGTTAATATAAGACGAGAGCCAATAGAAAACAGCAAATTATTAGGTACTATTCCAACGGGGGCTAAATTAACAATCCTATCAAGTGATAATCCTACTACTAAATATATTAAAATTAGTTATAATGGAATAATTGGGTATGTGTATTCTGATTTTTTATTAATCAATCTTCCAGATGTTATACCTGATATTGTGTATTATATTACTAATGCCGATAAATCTCTTTATAAAGCTGCTAATACTTCTATTGCTGATGTAACAGGTAAAAATCTTTATGGATTTAGTAAGAAATATAATGCAAAAATAGGTAAAAATACTTATTATGTTCCTCTTCTTTATCCTGTAGCTAAACAGTTACAAGGAGCTTATAATATTGCAAAAAAAGATGGGTACAACTTGAAAATTTATGATACTTACCGTCCTAATGATGTTACTAAGTATGTTAATAGTAAATTTAGAAGTTTATATAATTCTAATAATAATGTAAAAAAACTAGTTGATTATGATAAAAATGGTAGCTATTGGGGACCAGGATGGTTTTTAGCTAACAATGTTTCAACCCATAATAAAGGTATAGCTCTTGATCTTACATTGACTGATAAAAATAATAATGAGTTAAAAGCTCAAACCACAATGCATATGCTAGATACAAGATCAACTGTAAAATATAATAATTCTATGGCTAATAAATTGAGAAGTATCATGACATCTCAAGGATTTGAAACACTAGAATCAGAGTGGTGGCACTTTCAAGAAAACAACTATAGTTCTAGTCCGATAAATACCTTTCATTTAAAATAAAGAACACGTGGTGTTCTTTTAATTATTATACAACTTGAGTAAATGATAAATTAACCTTTAATTTAGCATTGTTGCCATCAATTGAAGCTTTAGTATCAGCTTTATTATCCATAACTCCAGTATCGTCATCTATCCATTTAAAATAGACACGCATAACAATATTTTTCTTAGTAGCTGTATAGTTAATAGTATTAGAAATAGTACCAACTCCTTCTACAGGAACTTGTTCTTTTCCATCAATGCTATAACTAGTTACCTTCAAATCAGAAACAGCTGAATCTTCAGAAGTAGAAACAGAAATATCATACTTAAAAGAAACTTCTGTTTTTGAAGCATCAATATTTAAATCAAAGTATCCTTCACTAGAAGGAGCAATAACACCACTTGCGATATTTTGATTAGCAACATAAACTGGTGTTATCAAAGAAGACATAGTACTACCTTCAGATATATCTTTATCATTAACTACTATTTTCCAATTAGCAATAGTAAAATCAGTGTTACCTTCTTTAGCTTCTAAATACTTAGCATAAGTATCCTTTAATTGACTAATACAAATGAATAAAGCTAAAAAGGCAATAAATAATTTAAATTTCTTATCTTTAAACATCTATATCCCATCCTTTATTAAATTATATCATTTGTAAGAAGATAATTAAAAATGTTTAAAAGACTTTAAAAAAGGAAAGTGTAAATAAATGTAAAAGAATAATCGACAAATTTAGACATCACTTTTTAAAAAGTGTAACATGTGTTATTATATATATAATAAAGAAGGTGATAAAGATGGGATTAATTATTTTCTTTTTAATAATATTTTGTTTAGGATTAATACTTATTACGTATTCTTATGATGTAAATGAAATGGTATTATTATTTAATAAAAATAAACCAGCTAAAAAGGTTAAGGAAAAAACAATTGTGGAAAAGAAATTAGAAGAAGTTACTACTAGTAGTAATCCATCTTTAAAGCCTGAAAGAATAGATGATACTTTAAATCTAGATGACTTATTTAAAACAATATCTTTCGAAGCAATTAAAGATAGTAAAGAATTCAATTTTGACTTAAGGGGGAGAAATAAAAAATAATTCTCTTTTCTTTTGTATTACTCGTATGATTTACAAAATATGTCTAATTATGTTAGAATTATAATAAGATAAGGGTTGTGGTAGAAATGGCTATAAGTACAGTTAAAGTTACAGCAGAAAAATTAGAAAAGAAAAAGAAAAGATTAAAATATACTAAGTATGCAGTATCAATTTTATTTATTTTATTACTCTCTTTATTTTTTGTATTATTAGTTATTTATAAAGGAGGTAATTTTACAGTTACCTTAGACCCTAACTTTGCTTTGAAAAATAGTATAACACTTTATGAAACATTAGATGAGAAGACACCTAGAAATAAATTATATGCAACAGAAATACCATTTATGGATAATATAACAGAAAGTTGGTTACCACAAGATATTGATACTTCTAAAGCAGGAGCACATAATGGTGATAATTATATCGCTTATACCTTTTATATAGCCAATGAAGGAAAAGAAATAACAAATTATTGGTATCAAATAAACATTTTAGATGTTATAAAGAATGTAGATGATGCTGTTAGAATAAAAGTATATGAAAATGGTATTCCAACACTATATGCCAAAGCAAGCAGTGAAACGGGAAAAGCAGAACCAAATACTGTTCCTTTTAAATCTAAAAATGTGGCAGTTTTAAAAGAAAGAAAAGAAATGAAACCAGGAGATATAGATCGTTATACAGTTGTAATCTATTTAGAAGGGGAAGATCCTGAATGCGTAGATGCAATTATTGGTGGAGAAATAAAACTTAATATGGAGTTTAGAGAGGAGCATAAAGATAATGGAAAATAAAAAGAAAAGAAGAAGATTATTTTTCTTTCCCTTATGTTTTAGTTTCATCTTACTTATAACTACTACTTATGCTTGGTTCTCTGCTAATAGAGTAGTTAGTATTAATTCTTTAGATGTGCATATTCAAGCAGATGGGGGAATTGAAGTGAGTACAGATGCTGTTAACTGGAAACAAGTTATAACAGTAGATGATATAAAAAATGCTAATAAAAGCTATCCTAGTAGTGTAAACCAAATCCCTTATAGAATTTATCCTGTATCAACTGGTGGTGATATTACTAATGGATTTTTAAATATGTATAAAGGAGAAGCTACTAATACATCATCTACTGATTTTATCTTAGTAGCTAATAAATCAGAAGAAACAGAAAGCTTTGGCGAAGAAAGTAATGGAACTTTTATTGCCTTTGACTTGTTCTTTAAAATACAAGCTCCAAAAGAATTATATTTATCTAGTTCCTCTAAAGTTTCTTATATAGGTGATAAAGAAGCTGGAATAGAAAATGCTACTAGAGTAGCAATTCTTAATGAAGGTTCTGCTGATAATGAAGCTAGTGCTAGAAGTTTAAAAAATGCTAGGGAAGCAGTTATTTGGGAACCAAATTATGATACACATACTGAATATGGAGTTAGTAACGCCTTAAAAACTTATGGAATTGCTACTAGTCAAACAGGTGGAAGTTTAATTCCTTATGATGGTGTAACTAGTGATATAACTAGTAATGATAATGTTTTAATTCAAAATGCTAATAGTAATAATTATCCTAACTTGTTTAAAAGAATAAATGTAACTACTAGTACTCCTAAGAATAATATGACCAATAATAAACTATTAACATTGAATCCAGCTATTACTAAGTTACGTATTTACATGTGGGTAGAAGGACAAGATGTAGATTGTGAAAATAATGCATCATATGGAGATATAAGTTTTAATTTAGAGTTTACAACTAATCCATCATAGAAGGAGGGGATAATATGGTAAAAAAAATACTTAAGAACAAAGAACTATCTTTGCTTATTCTTTTTGCTACCATAATTCCTATCACTTCCATTGCTCTTACTTATGGAGCTTTTAAAACATCAAGAAAAGTAGAAACATTATCAAAAGGTATTGTTGGTGATACTGTCTATATAGACGATAGTGATAGTGACTATTATTATTATACAGGTCAAAATTATACATCTAATAATGGAACTATTCCAACAGCAATTGATAAAAACATTTATAATGATAGTAATCTTGTTAGAACAACAATTACTTATAATGGTAGTAATAAAGATGGAACAAAAACAGGATATGTATCACTAGATGAATTACAAAGTAAATATATCTATTATAAATATTATCCAGTAGTTGATAACTATATAGAAATACCTCTAATAGATAATCCTTTTTCTTATAGACCAGATGATATGGTTTTTAATGGATGGATAAGTGATTATAAAGGAGCAGTTATTAGCTATGATGATGAGACTTATCAAAGAACTATTAAAGTACCAGTTACTAGTAATCAAATAGAAATTAATCTTTATGCCAATTGGACAGCAGGAAAAGTAGTTAATGTTAATAATAGTAACTCTATCAATAATGCTATGTCTAGTATAAATGATAAAACTATGAACAAAGTAGAAACTGTTGTTAATATTTATGAGTATCCTAATATTGTTGGGTATTATAAACAATTAGATTTAGTAACAACTACTGTAGTTAGTAATTGGGGTAGTGATAAAACAACTACAAAGGGTACTTGTACTAATTGTTATACATCACAAGGAAGATATTATCAAAACTATAACTGTCCTGCTCCTAATCTTGGTTGGTGGGCTAATGATGGCACGTATACTAATAATTGTACAATGTATGAAAAGCAAGATGCAAATAGTTCTTTTGATCTTAATGCTAAATACTTTACTTATCAAAATGGAAGTATGCAAAATGCTAATTTACAAGCAACTATAGTTGGAACTAAGGAAAATGATAATTATAAAGAAACTACTAATATGTCTGGTTATTATCGAAAAAAGGATATTAACTATGGAGAGAGTCTAACTGGTTATTATAACGAACAAGGAGAAAGACAAAGTGGTACTTGTAGAACAGGAACTGTTTGTTCAGTATATGAATTAATTCAGTACTATAAAGAAAATGGGGATGAGGAGTTATTTGATAAAGATGAAACTTACTATTACTTAACTACAAGAGATACTAATATTTTAGTAATGACAGATAATTATAGTAGTTCTTGGAGTAGTGATAGTACTAAACCATTTACTCTAACTGGTATTAATAATGGAAAAGATTATAATCCTACCTGGACAGTATCAAGTACTAGTGTTATAGCTTATAGTGATATTAGAATAGAAAATTTAACAATTGTAACTAGGAATGGTTACAGTAATAGTACTCCAACTTATAGTAATAATACGCAAGGAGCATTCTATGGAAACTATCATAATGTTAAGATAGGAAGAAATATTAAACAAAGTGGTAATTATATAAACTTTCTTTATATCTTTGGAGCAATGAATCCTAGATATAGTTGGGATAATAGTACAGTAGGTAGTGCTAGTAGTCCAAAAAAATATCATTTAATAGTAGAAAGTGGTAGTTATAATGCTACTAGTTCCACATATGGTGGTAACACAGGAACGGGTGGTACTGTTTTATATACAGAAATGACTACTACTTATGGTAATGATTATGATAGAGCTAAAGAAGATAATTCAAACCTTACTGTTTATTTCTGTGCAGCCGGAAGTTGGGGAGGAGTAATTCATTCTTCCAATGATGATTTAGTACCAGCTTTAAATACAATAGTAAAGAGTGGTTCATTTGGAACTAGTAAATATGATATATCAACAGGAATTTATATAGGAGCTCGTTATGGAGGAACCCATTATGCTCCAAGAAGTGGAAAAATAGAAGGAGGATATATCTATAATTTAATAGGAGGACCAATAACTAGTAGTAATAGAGGCAGTAAGAATGATACCTTTATTTATATGACTGGTGGAGAGGTTGACTTTTTAACTGGAGGAGCAGGAACCTCAACTACTTATGGAAATAGAATAATTCAAGTAACAGGTGGAGTAGTTAATTATAGTGTTTTTGGTGGAAGTAATGGCTATAATGGAAGTAGTGAAGATGGAACCTTAACCGGTAGTAGTTATGTTTATATAGGTGGTAATGCTACTATTGGAAATGATACATATATAGCTAATAATATAACCTTATTTGGAGCAGAATCTGGATCTGTTTTTGGAGCAGGTAATGGTAATACTAGTTATGCTAATATTGGTTCTGTTAATAATTCTACTGTTATAGTTAATGATAATGCTATTATTAAGAAAAGTGTCTATGGTAGTGGTAATTATGGAACAGTAGGTTACAGTTCTTCAAGTAATGGGAATGTTTTAATTAAAATAAATGGTGGTACAATAGGTAATGTTTTTGGTTCTGGTAATAATAGTGGATCAGGTAGAGAATGGAATGTAAATATTGATACTTCTATTGAAATGACAAATGGTACTATAACTGGTGGTATCTATGGTGGAAGTAATCAAAAAGGAAGTCTTTACGGAAGTGTAACTTTAAACATCTTAGGAGGAGAAGTTAATGAAGTATATGGTGGTGGACTTGGTAGTGAGACTTATGTTACTAATAATGTCTTAGTAAATCTAGGAGATGAAACTAATACTTTAAACTTAGTAGGAAAAGCTTATGGAGGAAGTGCCTTTGGTACAGTAAATAGTAAACAAAAGACTAATAATATTAGTAACTATAAAACAGAAGTAAATGTTAATGGGGGAAATATAAACGATGTCTTTGGTGGAGGAAAAGGTGATAATAATAATACCCCTTATGTAGCAGGTAATGTCACCTTAACTATTAATAATGGAACAGTTACTAATGCCTTTGGAGGAAATGATGCTAAAGGTAAACCAAATGGTGAAGTTAAAGTCTATTTAAATGGAGGAGTAATAACTAAAGCCTTTGGTGGAGGAAATAAGACAGCTGTTGATAATACTTATGTTTATCAAATAGGGTCTAATAGTGAAACTATTTATGGTGGTAGTAATGAACAAGGAGAAGTTTCTACAGCAAATATTGAAGTAACAGGAGGAGAAGCTACAACTATTTATGGTGGTAACAATATAGGTGGAAAAACTAAAACAACTAATATTACTGTATCAGCAGGAAAAGTTGGTACCATCTATGGTGGAGGAGCCCTAACTGATACTACCACCACTAATGTAACTGTATCTAATGGTGAAATTGATACTATTTATGGTGGTGGTGAACAAGCAAGTATTGAAGATAAAACTTTAATAACCATAGACTCTGGTACTATTAATAATATTTACGGTGGAAGTAATATTAATGGTAGTGTCATAAAATCATATATAGATATTAATGGTGGAGTAGTTGGTGAAGTTTATGGTGGTAACAATCAAGGAGGATTGACTACTACTACCAATGTAAATTTAAATTCTGGTACTATTACAACTACTTATGGAGGTGGTAATAAGACAGAAACAACTACTTCTAATGTTAAACTTAATGGTTCTACAGCATCAAATATCTTTGGTGGGGGTAATAATGCTGGAGTAACTACTACTAATGTTAATTTAATTACTGGAAGTGCTACTAATATCTATGGTGGAAGTAACCAAAAAGGAAGTGTTGATACTAGTAAAATAATATCAACTTCACCAGTTAACTTAACTGTTCAAAATATCTATGGAGGTAACAACCAAGGAGGTAATACAAAAACAACTAATATAAACTTAACAGGAGGAGTCTATCAAAACCTATTTGGTGGTGGTAATATGGCTCAAACTGATAATACAAATGTTACTGTTAATGGTATTACAATGACTGGTAAATTCTATGGAGGAGGTAATAAAGCTGATGTAAATTATAGTACTAGAGTAGATTTTATTTCCTCATCAATAGAAGAAGACTTATTTGGTGGTGGTAATCTTGGAAGAGTTGAAGGTAACACCAAAGTATATATATCAGCATCAACTATTAAAGGAAGTGCTTATGCTGGAGGAAATGGAACTACTGCCGTAGTAAGTGGTAATACTACATTATCGATAGATAATTCATCTTTAATTAATAAACATGTTTTTGGAGGAGGAAATGCTGCTAATACTGGAGAGAAAGATAATACTAAATCAATAAGTACTCTAAATATAGCTGGAGCAACCATTAATGGAAACGTCTATGGGGGAGCAAATACTGCTATTCTTTATGGTAAAACTATTGTAAATATTGGTTATAATCAGACAGACTATAATCAAACTGATATAACAATCGGAGGAACAGTCTTTGGTGGAGGAGAAGCCAATGCTAGTGGTAACCCTAATTATGATTATTCATTTATCAGTGTTACCGAAGGAATTACTATTAATATAGATGCCAATAACTATAAAAACTTTAATATTTACGGATCTATCTTTGGTAGTGGTAATGCTTCTAGTACTAAAGGTTACAGCTATATAAATATTAGTAACTATGGAACATTTAATAACTATAAGGAAAATATCTCTATCCAAAGAACTGATAAAGTAACTATTAAAAATTCAAGTATACACTTATCAGGAGCTACTGATCGTACTAATGAGTATTCTACTACTAAGTTTAGTATTAGTCGTGTTAAAGAATTAAAACTAGCAAATGATTCAACCCTATTCTTAGATAATGGAACAAACTTATTAGAAAAATTTACAAGTCTTAAAATAACTGGTAGTCAAGAAGAAGTAGCAACTGTAAGTATTAATGATAAAAAAGTAACTAGAAACGTAAATAATAGAGTCTATATGCTAGAAAATAAAAACCTAAATATTGCTACTAATGAAGCAGTAACTAGCTATGGTACGGTAAGTGGAATGACTTTCTTTGGAATGTATCAGTTAGATCGTAATAATAAAGTAAGTACCGCTTTTTATAATAATAAATATAATAGTGGTGATACTGTAGCATCAGGTGAATTTTATTCATTTACTGCTGGTAGTTATGTCTTAGGTTCACACAATACTAATCATGATATAACTAAAGATGGTTTTTATAGTAATTATGAAGATAAAGAAAAAGAAGGTACTATTGAAGTAAAATATATAGAACCAACTCCAAGTGATGCTAGCTATTATATGTGGGTAATAGGAGAGAAAGTAACTACTTATGAATTTAGTTTAACTGCCTCAAAGTATTCAACTTTAGGTACTTATGAACTACCATTAGTCGCATCTAATGGAGCTAATACTACTTTTGAAATAATAGGTTTCAATTATCAAAATCTAGAAGAAGGTTTTAATCTAGTAGATCCTAGTAAAGTAGAAAGAGTAAATAAAAACGGAACAGCCGATGATAAAATGGCTCTATCGATGGAGGCATCTAATACTGGTTTTGTTACTAAAGGAACAACTAGTTTTCAAACTAATGCTACAACACCTATCGTTGGAACTAAAGATTATGAAACAGAAAACTCATCAATCGTTCCTTCCCTAATCTTTTATCTATATCACTCTAAAAATATTACTAAGAAAAGAGAAATGGGAACAGTTATAATATCTTTACTGGCTATTAAACCAATAGATGATTTAAATAATGAAGTAACACGTATCAATATAAATGTTACTCTAAACTCAGCTTTATATAGTGATAACGATTATGAAGGAGCTATGACAGCTGGTGAAAAATATAGTCTTTTTGCTTCCACTGCTACTAATATAACAACTAAATCAACCCTTAGTGCATACTACTCACTTTATATGAAATCTAATAAAAACTACTATCAAGATGGTTATCATCATGCATTAGTATCGAACTATGTCCTACCAGTTAATACTAAATTAACAATGATAGACTTAGCAACTAATACCTATTACTACTATGTAGTAACTACTACTGATTTAGCTAAGAAGGAAGAGGAGTATAATAGATATGGAGAATGTTCTTATGAATTAAGTGATTTTGTTAAGATGGGTTCAACTAGTAAAGATAATAACTTTGATGAAACAAAAAGTAGTACTAATTATTATAAAAGTGATTTAAAAGTGGTAGATGAAGAATTTATCTTTAATGTTGATTTTGAAGATACTGATATAACAACAGATCAAACCAATAAAACCCTTTTAATGGAACTAAGAGATAAAAATAATCAAACTTTAATTAGTGTCCTAGGAATACAACATTCATCCCTAACTTATAATCTATATAATAAACAAAAAGCTACTATAGATTTATCAGGAGAATTAAGTGCAAATAATATCTACTTAAAAGATAAAGTTAATTTAAGTTTAACAGCAAACTTTACACAACCAATTGTAAATTCATTACCAGTAACAGATACTACTTATTTCAATAAGAAGATGGGAGTAAAAATTACTATCTATGATAGTGAACATAAGAAATTAAATAACAGTAGTTTATTTGGACTATCCTATCAGTATAATGGAAAAACATATTATCCTCGAATGGATGGAAGTGTTAGAATTCCTCTAAAGGATAAAGTGGCAAATATCTTTAGTAAAATCAAAATAGATACTTCAAACCTAAATCTATCAAGTGGTGATTACACCTTAAAAGTAGAATCATTCGGTTCTTATGATGGTATTTACTATGGACCAGAATCATCTAGTAGTATAGAATTACCATTTAAAATAGTAGATAGTGTTTATGGTTTAAATGTTAAACTAGATGATAATCAAGTAATAATAGATAAAGCCACTGGATTAACTTCAAAAGATGATAATTCACTAGACTTTACTACTAATTATTCTTCTAATTTAGCAAACCCTAATATTAGAGTAACTTTATATCGAAGAACCTATAATGATGTTTATGATACAACTTATGAGAAAGTAGACCTTGCCAAACTAGTAACAAATAAGTTAGACTTAATAAAAGAGCAAGAATATATGTTTATAGATGATCCGAATACTGTAGCTACTAAAACACTATACTTAAGAACAAGTCTTAGAAGTGGTACTTATCGATTTGAATTTTCTTTATATGATAATGATAACTATATTGGTAATTCTTATACATATATAATAGTTAAATAGGAGGGTATTATATGGATACAATTGATACAAAAGAATTAATAGAATCTATTAAAGAAATAGAATTATACTTAAAGAAACTAGAAAAATTAGAAAGTGAAAATAAGTGATATTATGAAAGATGAATTACAAAAAGAAATAAGCTTAGATGAAGAAGTCTTAGAGAGTATGCCACTAACTAATGAAAGAAATAAAGCTAAGTATGTAAAAGCTGTTAATGGTTTACAAGATAAATATCAATTAAAACTAGATACACTTTTAAAAGAATTAACTAAGAGATTAGAACCCTATAAAAAGTTAGTACCTAATAATTATACCTATTTAGATGATAACTTAGAAGAGTATACTAAAGCTTTAGGATATACAACTGATTTAATAACCCCTTATGAAAAGTTAGGACTAGATAAAATAGTTTATAATCTAGCTACTTATCAGGAAATAGATGATAGTTTTACTTATTTAAATATAAATATTCTTAAAGCTTTAGATATCTTTAATCTAATAGGAGTTAATCTAACTGAAAAAGATTTTAGTTATACAACTTATACTAAAGAATATATTAAGAATCTTTTAATCTATCAAAGCGACTTATCTAATCAAAAACTAAAAAATAGTTTTAATACTATGTTTATTAATTAATATATCTTTTTTATTTATTTTTAAATACTTAAAATTCTTTACAATAAATACAAATTACTTATTAAATTTATTTAATATTAATTATGAATTTAATATTATAAAACTAATTGCTCCGATAGGAATATCTTTTTATACATTACAAGCCTTATCATATTTATTTGATTGTTATAATGGCAAAATTAATGCTGATAAAAACTTTTTTAGAGTGGCTTTATTTATGTCGTTTTTTCCAAGTATAATGGAAGGACCTATTACAAGATTTAATGATACTGCTGAAGATTTATATAAGGGTGAAAAAATAACTTATGATAGCTTATGTTTTGGTTTACAAAGAATTTTATGGGGTTTATTTAAGAAGATGATTATTGCTGATAGATTAAATATTTTAGTTAAAACAGTATTTAGTAACTATGTAGATTTATCAGGTCCAGTTCTTTTCTTTGGGGCCATTTCTTATACCATTATGCTTTATATGGACTTTTCAGGAGCCATAGATGTTGTTTTAGGTATCGGGGATATTTTTAAAGTAAGAGTTCCTGAAAACTTTAAACAACCTTTCTTTAGTAAAAATGTATCCGAGTTTTGGACACGTTGGCACATTAGTTTAGGTACATGGTTTAGAGATTATATTTATTATCCAGTGTCTTTATCAAAGCCAATGAAAAACTTAACATTAAAATTAAGAAAATATATTGGTAATCACTATGGTCCTTTACTTAGTGGCACAATTGCTCTTTTAGTAGTGTGGCTTTTAAATGGCCTATGGCATGGAGCAGGATGGACATATATTTTATTTGGGTTATATCATTTTGTTATGATTAGTATTGGTAATATTACAAGAAATAGTTTTAATAAATTATATGTTAAATTAAATATTTCTAAATCTAAAATACTAAAAGTACTTCAAATATTAAAAACAACTTTTATAGTAATTATTGGAGAATTAATATTTAATTCAAGTAGTGTTAAACAATCTATTTATATGATAAAGAAAATATTTACTAATTTTAGTTTTAAATTAAATGAATTTACATCTTTAGGTTTAGATTTACCAGATTATTTTATCTTAACTATTTCTTTATTAGTAGTATTTATAGTTAGTATTAAACATGAAAAGAATATTTGTTTAAGAGAAAATTTATCTAAGAAAAATATAGTTGTTAGATGGATTATTTTATACATATTAATTTTTTCAATTCTTATTTTTGGGGCTTTTGGTCCTGGATATGAACCAGTTGACCCAATGTATGCAGACTTTTAAGGAGGCAATATGAAAAATTTATTTAAAAGTATTATTTTTATAGCAATATTTATTTTCCTTTATTATGGATTTTCATACGCTTTACTTCCTCATGAAAATATTAAAGATTTTGGTTTAATAAAAACAGCTGAGTATCCCGTTTTAGGGGAGAAAAAAAATTCTGTTGATGCTATCATCATCGGAGACTCCCTAGTTTATTCATCAGTTATTCCGATGGAAATCTATAAAGATTTTGGATATACTGTTTTTGATTGTGCTGAGGCAGCTTTTATCTTACCAGATGCTTATGAATATTATAAAATAGCTTTAGAAAGCCAACATCCAAAAGTAGTAATGCTCGGTGGTAATATGTTTTTTAGAAATACTAGAAAAAGAAAATGGTATATTAAATATGAAAGAGCTTTAAAAAAAGTAATGCCTCTTTTAAACTATCATAATAATTGGAAAAATATTTTATTTAATGATTATGGTTTAGTAAGTATTCAAAAAGGTTATAAATTAAATAAAACTATTAAACCTGGAAAATATATTGATTATATGAAAGAAAATGATAAAGAATATGTCATGATTAAAGATAATTATGAATATTTAAAAATGTTTATAGATTTAGCTAAAAGTTATAATGCAAAAGTTTACGTTATTGGTTTTCCTTCTCAAAATTCATGGAATTATCAAAGAGATAAAAAGTTTAATGAATTAGGTAATGAGTTAGGTTTTGAATTTATTAATTTAAATAAATATGATTTAAATATTAATTGGGAGATTGATACTAAAGACAAAGGAGAACACTTAAATTACTATGGAGCTAAAAAAGCATCTTTAGTTATTGGTAATATATTAAAGGATACTAATTTGCTTATAGACCACAGAAATGATAAAGAATATAAAATGTGGAATGTAGCATTAGAAAGATATCTTGAGGAGGTTGAAAAAATTGGCTAAATGGAAAGGTTATTCGTTAAATTTATGTAATGTAACATATTTTAAAAAAGAAGAAAATAGTGTTAAAAAAGTGAGAAAAATGTAAAAAATATTGACTAACTAAGACAATTTAAGTATACTTAAATTGTACATAATATGAAAGGGTGTAGTGCATATGGATAAAAAAACAAGATTAATAATTATTGGAGTCTTATCAATTATTATAGTTATTTTGTTATCTTTAGGGTTAACAAAAGCCTTTATGAAACCAGTTGAACAAGGCGGTAATTTAACAGAAATTAGCTTAGATAGTTGTGCTAAAATAAAACTAACTGGAACAAGTTCTATTAATTTATCTAGTTCTTATCCAATGAGTAGAAATAGAGGTTTACAAACTACTCCATATAGTTTAACAGTGACTTCTTATTGTGATTCATATGTAGGTTTTAATCTATATATTGCAACCCTTAATACAAATACATTAACAGATGAAAATATTCATTATATTTTAACAGAAAAAGGTTCAAAAACAGCTGTAGTAGAAGGCATTCTATCTAGTGCAACAGATGGTTCTTCAGACTTTAGCGACACAGATAAAACAGAACTTAACACAGGATTAAAAGGAACTTATGGTAGTATTTATAAAATACATAATACAACAGTTGCTTTAAAAGGTAATAAACAATATGACTTATATCTATTTGTTGATGAGTCATCAACAAATACATCAATGAATAAAACATTTAAAGCAGGTGTTGCTGTAAAAGCTTATGATAGAGAAAAAGACCAAACACTAGCTGAATATGTTATATCACAATATACAGGAACACAAGGAGAAAATGGTATTTATTATCATAATTCAACACTCGCTAATGGAGCTGGAGATAATTCATATAGATATGCAGGAGCCAATCCAAATAATTATGTGTGCTTTGGAAGTGATACAAGTCCATGTCCAGAAGATAATCTATATAGAATAATCGGAGTATTTGATAATCAAGTAAAATTAATTAAGGCAAATATTGCTAAAAGTAATTTATTAGGTACAGATGGAACATACTACTCAGATACAACATATAAATGGTCATCACTAAGCTCTTGTCCAAGTAGTACAGCATATAATTCAAATAATGGAATATATCAACTAGCTAATAAAAATATAATAGCAGCACCAGAACCAAACCTAGATGGATGCAATGAATGGAAATATTCTGATTTGAATGCTACAAATTTAAACACAAATTTCATCAATAACATAGGAACCACCTGGGCAAATAAAATAGCCATAACAACATGGAAAGTAGGTGGAACATCTGCGAATATAACAAATGTAGTACCAAAAACAGCATATCAATATGAAGTAGGAAGTAGTGCATCAACAACAACAGTAGATAAAAAAATAGGTTTAATGTATATAAGTGATTATGGATTTGCAGCAGACCAAAGTGGGTGGACAACAAAATTAAGTTCTTATGATAGTAATACATCAAAAAATTGGTTATATTTATTTTCTTACGAATGGACAATTTCCCGTTATTCCGACAATACGAGTTATGCGTTCTACGTGACTAGCCCTGGCAGTGTCGACTACACTCTCGTGACTAATAGCTCTGCGGCGCGTCCGTCCTTTAGTCTTGAGTCTTCCATAACCTATGTATCGGGGAGCGGCAGTGCCAGTGACCCGATTGTAATAAACTAGTGCTTTAGGCCATTGTTTGTCTAGCGACTAGGTGCTAGGCAAACGGGGTAAAAAATTATGCTGAGGCAAGAAGGACAGCAGTAGACTGTGATAGAACAATGTCTGTCGTGGATCGCGGTTTGTGCGAGGCGGAAGAGCGGGCAGAAAAAAAGTTATCAACATGGTGATTTACCCCTTGACTTATGTAAATATAGTGTATTATAATTAAGTCACTTGGAAAGACCATGAATGGGACAAGTATAAAAATTGGATTTTAAAGAGAGTCTTTTAGATGGTGCGAGAAAGATATTTGAAGATTTTTATATATCACCCAGGAGTTGAGTAATTGAAAATTTAGTAAATTACTACGTTAATCGCGTTAAGATAATTAAGTAAATAATAAGGATGGTACCGTGCATATGCACTCCTTTGGTGCCATCCTTTTTTAATTGAAGGAAGGAAGAAAGAAAATGGAAAGATTTAAAAGTTTAAGTAAAGATGCTGTTGATGTAACAGAAAGTAGAATACTTGAAAAATGGAAAAGTGAAGATATATTAAATAAATGTATTGAAAACAGAGAAAATGACCCATATTTCGTATTCTATGATGGACCAGCTACAGCAAATGGACATCCTGGCTTACATCATATGGTTGCAAAGTTTTTAAAAGATACAATTTGTAAATATAAAACAATGCAAGGATACAAAGTATTACGTAAAGTAGGTTGGGATACACATGGATTACCTGTTGAATTACAAGTTGAAAAGGAATTAGGTTTCTCAGGTAAAAAAGATATTGAAAAATATGGTATTGAAGAATTTAATCAAAAATGTCGTGAAAGTGTTTGGAAAAATGAAAAATCATTTACAGACCTTACTGAAAAAATGGGACAATTTATTGATATTAAACATCCATATGTAACATATGATAATAATTATATTGAAACAGAATGGTGGATTTTAAAAAAATTCTTTGAAGAAGGCTTATTTTATGAAGGTGTTAAAATCCTTCCATATTGTCCAAGATGTGGAACAGGACTTGCATCTCATGAAGTAGCACAAGGTTATGAAGAAACTAGCGTTGATACAGTAATTGTACCAATGAAGAAAAAAAATGAAGATGTATACTTCTTAGTTTGGACAACTACACCATGGACATTACTTGCAAATGTAGCATTATGTGTAAATCCAGATTATGATTATTCACTTGTTTTAAGTAAAGGTAATAAGTTTATTTTAGCAACATCTCTAGTTAGTAAAGTTCTAGGTGATGATGTTGAAATACTTGATACATTTAAAGGAAGTACTTTAGAATATACAGAATATGAACAATTAATACCAGAGTTAACTGTTAATAAAAAAGGTTTCTTTGTATGTTGTGACTCTTATGTTACTGCAGAAGATGGTACTGGGGTAGTTCACTTAGCACCAGCATTCGGAGCAGATGATGCTAATGTTGGTAGAAAATATAATTTACCATACTTAAATCCAGTTGGTGAAGATGGTAAATATACTGAAGGACCATGGAAAGGCACTAATGTCTTTGCTGCTGATGAATTAGTAATAAGTTATCTAAAAGAAAATGATAAATTATTTAGAAAACAAAGAATGGTTCATAACTATCCTCATTGTTGGAGATGTCATACACCATTAATTTATTATTCTAAGCCAAGTTATTATCTTGAAGTAACTAAAATTAAAGATAAGATTGTTGCTAATAATAAAACAGTTAATTGGTATCCATCATATGTTGGTGAAAAACGTTTTGGTAATTGGCTAGAAAACTTAAATGATTGGGCAATATCTCGTTCAAGATACTGGGGAACACCACTTCCATATTGGATTTGTTCATGTGGACATACTGAAATGATTGGTTCTCGTAAAGAACTAGTTGAAAAAGCCATCGAAGATATTGATGAAACTATTGAATTACATAGACCATTTATTGATGAAGTACACTTAAAATGTCCAGAATGTGGCAAATCTATGACTAGATGTAAAGATGTAATCGATTGTTGGTTTGATTCAGGGGCTATGCCATTTGCTCAATACCATTATCCATTTGAAAACAATGATTTATTTGAAACACAATTTCCTGCGGACTTTATCTGTGAAGGAATTGACCAAACTCGTGGATGGTTCTATACATTACTAGTTATATCAACATTTGTAAAAGGTGTAAGTCCATTTAAAAATGTTTTAGTAAATGACTTATTACTAGATGCTCATGGTAAAAAAATGAGTAAAACAATGGGAAATATTGTTGAACCATTTTCAACAATGAAAGAATATGGAGCAGACACAGTTAGATTTTATCTTCCATATGTTTCACCAGTTTGGGTTCCCCTTAAATTTGATATTAATGGCTTAAAGGAAGTTCATTCTAAATTCTTTAACCCACTTAAAAATACATATAATTTCTTCTCAATGTATGCTAATATTGATGATATAAACATTAGTGAATGTAATATTCCATTAGAAAAAAGAGAAGATATCGATAGATGGTTAATAAGTAAATATAATAAATTATTAAAATATGTAACAGAATCATATGATGAATATGATTTAAATAAAGTAGTTAGAGCCCTAACAGACTTTGTATCAGATGATTTATCAAATTGGTATATCAGAAGAAATAGAAATAGATTCTGGGGAAGTACATTAGATGATTCTAAAAAATCAGTATATATAACTACATATGAAGTACTAGTAGGTTTATCAGAAATGATGGCTCCGATTGTACCATTCCTATCTGAAGAAATGTATACTAATTTAACTGGAAAAGAATCTGTTCATCTAGCAGACTATCCAAAATATGATGAAACAAAAATTGAAGAATTATTAGAAGAAAAGATGGATTTAGTTCGTGAATTAATAAGTATTGGAAGAAACATTCGTGAAGAACAAAAACTAAGAGTTCGTCAACCTTTAAGTGAAATATTAATCGATGGCAAAAATAGTATGGTTATCGGAGAACTTACTGAACTTATTAAAGAAGAATTAAATGTTAAGAAGGTTACATATGTAAAAGATACATCTGAATATATGAACTTTACTGTTAAACCAAACTTTAGAAATGTTGGTAAAGTATTTGGAAGCAACTTAAAAGAATTCCAAGATAAATTACTAGAATTATCTCTAAGTGATATTAAAAAACTTCAAAATAATGAATCTATAAAAATGACTGTAGCGGGTACTGAATATGATATCTATAGTGATATGGTTGATATTAGAATAAATGCTAAAGAAGGCTTTGATGTAGGAATGGAAAACAATAACTTTGTTATTTTAAATGCTAGATTAACTGATGATTTAATCAATGAAGGTATTGCTCGTGAAATTGTATCTAAAGTTCAAACAATGAGAAAAAATAATAATTATGAACTAACAGATAGAATAAGTGTAACTTATAACGCTAGTGATAAAGTTAAAACTGCCATTGAAGAGTTCAGTGATTATATTAAGAAAGAAACATTAGCAACTAAATTAGAATTTAGCGAAAATGCCAATGAAGAATTCTTTATAGATAATGAAAGAGTATTAATAGCTGTTTCTAAAAATTAATGATAAAAATCTCACAAATGTGGGATTTTTTTTGACAAAAGCAATTAATTTTGCTATTATTTAGGCATCGGGGGAAAATAAATATGAATAAAGATTATTTTAGTTTAGTTGATGATTTAAGAGAAAAAATATATATAGCTTTAAAAAGCATTGGCATAAATCCTTTAGGAAGAACAATGTCTTTTAAAAAGGTTAAGAATAAAAGTGTTTTATCCTTAAATATAAGTGAAAGGAATAATGAAAGAAAATCAATTGTTTTTACTTTTGTGGTGAGTGATGGATTTTTCAAAATGAATATAAAATCTAATCAAAGTTTAAAAAATATAACTATAAATTTAGTGCCTTTAATTGAAGATAATGTCAGAAATTTCTTTATAGAAGTAGAAAATTTAAATAAAGAAAGTCTTGTGTTTTATGGACCAATTAGAATGACTGTAAAAAAAGATATGAAAAGAACAAGAAATATTCTTCCTCTTTATAGAAAATAACTTTGCTATTTTAAAAAAATAATGTTAAAATGTTTATGGGTCCTTGTAGCTCAGTTGGATAGAGCATATGCCTCCGACGCATAGGGTCATGAGTTCAATTCTCATCAAGGACACCAGATTGTATTAAACCTCGTTAAAGCGGGGTTTTAACTATATAAGGAGGAGAATTTATGGATGCAGAAAAATTATGGAATGAATTTAAAAATAAAAATAGTATAGATGGTGATAATTATTCTATCTGGGCTTTCGGTGATAATCCAGATTTACTTTTAAAACTGGTAAAAACAGGTGAGAAAACTGCAACATCATCATTATATAAGTTGTACAATAGTGATGAAGAATTATCTAAAGCAGGCGAATACAACATTATTTTAAATAGTAAAGGGGAAGCGGAATGCATAACGAAAACAACAAAAGTGTATCTAACTAAGTTTAGTGATATAACAGATGCTCATGCTTATAAAGAGGGTGAAGGTGATAAATCACTATCTTATTGGAAAAACATTCATGAACGTTTCTTTAATGAATGTTTAACTTCTTACAATGAAAAAATAACTTCAGATGATTTAATTGTTTGTGAAGAATTTGAACTAGTTTATAAAGTGGATTAAAAATCGAAAAAAAATATAAAATTATTAAAAAAATTCTATTTTTAAAAGACAATAGAAAATCAAAATATTCCATTTAAATATCAAAAAGAATATACAAAATTATAGCCATATTTTAAGTTTTTGCTAAGCTTGGAAAAATTGCTAAAAGTTGGCAACAAATACTTGCATAAGTTAAACTTATATGTTATGATGTATATAGCAACAAGAATGCGCTTGCCAAAGTCGTTTTCTTTCTTGTTGCTTTTTCTTTTAATTTAGACTTAATTTTCTTTTCATTTTATGATATAATTTTTAAAGAAAAGGAATGATTATATGTTTGATTTATTAATACCTGATATATATGACCAAAGTATTTATACTATAAATTACAAAAAATTAAAGAAAAATGGCATTAAATGTTTATTATTTGATTTAGATAATACGATTGCTCCCTATAAAGTAAATGTTCCAGACCAAAAGGTGAAAGAATTATTTGCACGCCTTGAAGAAGATTTTAAAGTAATAATTGTATCTAACAGTGGTAAAAATAGACTTCGCCCATTTAAAGAAAAACTAAATGTTGATGTTGCTTTTAGTAGCAGAAAACCATTTAAAAAGAAATATAAAAAGATACTTACTTTATACAAATTTAAGATTGATGAAGTAGCATGTATCGGTGACCAATTATTTACAGATATTCTCGGAGCTAACAGAATGGGATTTACTAGTATCTTAGTTAATCGTGTTGCTAAAAATGAAATATTACCAACTAGAATAAATCGTTTTTTTGAAAAAATAGTTTTAAAAAGATTAGCTAAGAAAAACATCTTAAAAAGTGGTGAGTACTATGACTAAATGTATTGGTTGTGGAATTACTCTTCAAGATAAAAACAAAGATGCTGTTGGGTATACTCCCGATATTAAAAATAAGTTATGTGAAAGATGTTTTAAATTAAAAAACTATAACATCTTAACCAACAAAGGGGTATCTATTGATAATGATGCTTTGATTGAAAAAATAAATAAACTTAAATGTTATGTATTGTTTTTAATAGATTTTATTAATTTAGATAAAGAAGTAATAGAGGCTTATAAAAAAATAAAATGTCAAAAGGTATTAGTGTTAACAAAATCAGATATTATTCCTAAAAATATAAAATATCAAAAATTAATTAAAAACATTAAAGATGTTTATGAAATAAAAGAAGATATAATAATTTGCAGTAGTAAAACTAAATTAAATATGAATATTATAAAAAATATTTGTTTATTAAATAAAAAGGTCTGTATGGTTGGGTTTACTAATGCCGGAAAAAGTAGCTTAATAAATGCCCTAACTGGAAGTAGCATAACGGTAAGTAAAAGAGAAAATACTACTCAAGAGATAATGAAGATTGAATATTTAGATACAGTTATTTATGATGCTCCAGGTTTTATGAGTAAAATAAATCGTGAAAATATTCCTAAAAGTATTATAAAACCAATTACATATCAATTTCCAAGTAAGCATTATTTAATGATTAATGATGTAAAATTAAATATTTTAGAAGATACTAATTTTACTATTTATGTTGGTAGTGATGCTAAAATAGAAAGAAGAAAAGAACAAGAAAATGTTTCTTGCAATATAATTGTAGAAAGTAATAGTGATGTTATTATAAAAGGTCTTATGTTTATAAACTTTAAGAAAACTAGTGTAATTAATTTAAATACTAAAGATTATGAAATAAGGGCTTCGATAGTAGGTGATTACAATGACTAAGATACGAGTAATGAGTGAAAATCTTGCTAATAAAATAGCAGCTGGTGAAGTAGTAGAAAAATGTGCATCAGTTTTAAAAGAATTAGTTGAAAATGCTATTGATGCTGAAAGCACAAATATCAAAGTTATTCTAAAAGATGGGGGCTTAAAAGAAATATCTGTTATAGATAATGGAATAGGTATGGATAAAGAAGATGCAACACTGGCTTTTTATAGACATGCCACAAGTAAAATATATAAAGATGATGACTTATATTTTATTGAAACTTTAGGTTTTCGTGGTGAAGCCTTAGCTAGTATTGCCAGTGTTTCTGAAGTTGAGTTAATTACTTGTAATGGAACTAGTAGTACTCATGTCCATATAAAAGGAGGAGAAACCCTAAGTATCGGGGATGGAATGGTGCGAAAAGGAACTGAAATCCATGTAACTAATCTTTTTTACAATACTCCCGCACGTCTTAAATATTTAAAAAGTGAAGTAACGGAACTAAATAATTGTACAGCTTTTATAGAAAAGCTAGCATTATCTAAACCTAATATTGCTTTTAGTTTAAGTAACAATGACCGTGTGATTGTAAAAACTAGTGGAAGTAATAATTTACTTAAAACAATTCATGAAATATATGGTCTTAATGTCTCAAGCAACATGTTAGAGTTAAAATGTGCATCTGATGATTTTGTAGTTTCAGGATTTGTTTCTAAACCAAGTATATTAAAGAAAAATAGAAATCATTTTAATACTTTTGTAAATGGTAGAATTATTAAAAATATTGAAATAAATAGAGCTATAAATAATGCTTATAACACATATAAACATGAAGGTTTTTATCCAATTGTAGTTATAAATATTGAAACAGACCCAACTTTAGTTGATGTAAATATTCATCCTACCAAACAAGATATTAAAATGAGTAAAATGGATATTTTAACAGATTTAATTTATCAAAATATTAAAAAAGTTTTATATAATAATTTACTTATACCAGATGCCATAATGGATGAAGAAAAAAACAATATTAAAGATAATTTTATTGATATAAGAATTCCTGATACTTCTAGTGATACTGCTGTTGCCACTCAAGTTGATGCTCCCGAAATCATTCAAACATCTCTAGATATTGGTTGTGATAATACTGAGATTATAAAAAATGAAGAATTTAAAAGTTTAAAACTTTATCCAGTTGGTCAAGTACATGGTACTTATATAATTGCTGAAAATGAAGATGGAATGTTTATTTTAGACCAACATGCTGCCCATGAAAGAGTAAATTATGAAATGATTACGAAAAAGTTTCAAGAAGAAAGTGTTAGTGTTACAGACATGATTGTGCCAATGAAATTTGAACTTTCAACCAGTGATTTTATGGCTTTCATGGATAGAAAAGAAGTATTAGAAAGTCTTGGTTTTAAAATTGAAGAGTTCGGTATAAATACAGTACTTATAAAAAGTCATCCCACATGGTTAAAAAGTAACTATGAAGGAGATAATTTAAAATATATTATTGATTTAGTAATAGATTCTAGTAAAAACTTTAACAAAGATAAATTTTTAGATAGCTTAGCAAAAATGGTCAGTTGTAAAATGAGCGTTAAAGCCAACGAACACTTAAGTATGATGGAAATAGAAAAACTACTTAATGATTTAGTAAAATGTGATAACCCATATAATTGTTGTCATGGCAGACCATCAATTATGAAATTTAGTAATTATGAATTAGAAAAAATGTTTAGGAGGGTATTATAATGTTACCAGAAAAGAAAAAAAGACTTATAATTGCAGGTATTGCTTTAGTATTAATAATAAATACAGTATTTTTATTAGGAAAATTATCTAGCTACATAAAAAGTAAGAATGATAATAATGTAACTAAAGAAAGAAGAAATGATGATTATCCAGATAAGTATGATTATTATGGCATTTTAAAAGATGAAGATGGTATTTATAAAATATATGGTATCGGTGAAACTGAAGAATATTTAAATGTTAGAACTTTTTATAATATTCAAGATTATATAACAAAAGATAACAAATTAGTATTATTTTCTGATGCTACTAATGAACTTAGATATGATAGTAAAAAAGATGAATTTTACTTTTATGAATTAGATAGCAGTTATAGTAATAAAGAAATTTACTCTTTAAGTGATAACTACATAATAATAAATGCTTTAAATAAAGTAAGTTATAAAAAGTTTAATGAAGAAGAAACTGTTTTAATAACGGATGAATTAAAAAATGAAAATGTCTTAGTTCGTGATAATAAGGTATATTATTTAAAAAATGATGGCATTTATGAATATAATTTAGATACTAAAGAAAATAAATGTATTATAAATGGTGAAGGTGATATAAGTATAATAAATGTCTTAGGGGATTACATTTATATAAATAAAGATGGGGAAGAACTCATCTATAAAATAAGTAGTGCTTTAAAAATAGTTTTAAGTAATTATATTAAAGAAGAATATAGTATTGTTAATTTAACAGATGCTGGAATAGTTATAAAACAAGATGGACAACTTAAAATATTTTCATTTATAACAAATAAAATACTTAATGATACCTTTGATTTAGAAGGATATAATAATACATATTCATTATATTTAGGAAATGATTTATATTACATGAATTTAGAGTTAAATAATAATAAAAAACATATTATAATAGATATGTCTTCGAAAAAGATAATTAAAGAATTTAAAGAAAATTATCTTTATATATGGAGGAATGTATGAAAATTAATTTAAATTTATTACCAGTTAAGATAAATGAAGAATTTGTAATACCTGAAAATTTTTATAAAAATACAAGTATAAAAAAATTAGATAAAGTAAAAGTTGATGGTATTATTAAATATAATGCTGCGGATGAAATAGCAATAATTTTAGATGTAAAAGGTAATATGTTTTTAACTGATGCTATAACAAATGAGCAAGTTAAATATCCATTTTCTATCCAAATTGATGAAATTTTAGAAGAAAATGACGAAAATTATGCAAAATATTTTGAAAAAAATCAAAATATACTTGATATAATTGAATTTTTATGGGAAAATATTGTATTGGAAGTTCCTATTAGTTATACAAATGCCTCTGGGACACATTTAAGTGGCCAAGGTTGGGAATTAAATAGTAAAAATGAAGATGATGGGCTTGATCCAAGATTCGAAAAATTAAACGAATTATTTAAAGGTGGTGAATAAAAATGGCAGTTCCTTTTAGAAGAACAAGTAAAACAAAAAAAAGAATGCGTAGAACTCATTTAAAAAAAGAAGTTGGAGCATTAACTAAATGTGAAAAATGTGGTGCAACATTAAGACCTCATAGAGCATGTACTAAATGTGGAAATTACAATGGTAAAACTGTAATTAACGTTGCAAAAGAAGAAGAATAAGAAAACTAATGTAAGTGGAGTATCACTTGCGTTTTTTTCTTGCAATTTATCCAATTTTGTGATAATCTAATAGTAGAAGGGAAAATGAATTATGACAGAAGAAGAATTAAAAAATATTGAACAAACCACAGCATTACTTGTTGAAAATGGTTTGGTAATTAAAAATACTGATAATTTCATTCGTGAAATAGGAAACACTAATTTAAACGATATTATAAATAAATTAAATGCTTTAGAAAAAACAGCCAATGAAGGTGTAAACATCAGTGCTTTTGTTGAAGATGTAACTAAAAGTTTAAATAGTATTGAAGAATTAGTAAATAATGATTCTTATTTTAGAAGTAGTATCGGTGCTAATGATTTCCAAAATCTTCTTACTAATATGAGAGGTAAATTTACTTTGTCTCAAAACATGTTAAAAGCTGAAGAAGTTTTGAATGGAAGAAAAGAAAATCTAAAAGATGTAGAAAGAAGAATATTAGAACTTAAGAGAAATGATAGTTTAGATGATGTAACAAGAACTAGTGAAACTATTAAATTATCTTACGCTCTAAATCATGCTAAAAAAGCTAAGAGTGAAGCAGAAGAATTTTATAAAGAACAAAAAGCCTTATATGATGAATCTTTAAAAACATTTGATGTTGTTACTTACAAAAATGATTTACTAAGTGCTATAAATGCAATTGATACTTCATATCGTAAGTTATCATTAGAACCAAGTGCTATGGAAAAATTAGCTAAAGTTATTAGAGATACTAGAGATAAAATTGTTGTATTTGGTTTTGAAGCTCAAAAGAGCCAAAAAGAATTTGCTGAACTTTGTAAAAGATATGGTTTAGAAAAAACTAATGCTAAAATAGAAATTAAAGAAGAAGTAGTAGAAAATACTTTGGAACCAGTTGAAACTACAGAACCTGTAGAACCAATTGAAAATAAGGAAGAAAAAGTAGTTCCAGAAGTAACTGAACCAGTAAAAGAAGAAACAAACGAAATTAAAAATTATGAAGAATTAGCATATGAAGTTAAAAGATTAAATCCACATATTGAAATTTCTACAGATGAAAGACAGTCATCAGATGGAAGTGTTCATTTAGATCATATTATATATGATGGTGAAAGTAAATTAGTTTTACCTCATGGATTTAGTTATGATAAAGTAATTGGAATAAATAATAAAGTTGATGATAAAACTCCATATATTTGTCTTCCAGTTGAAGTTAAGAAAAAAGTTGAAACTAAAGAAGCGCCAGCTGCTGAACCAATCGTTGAACAAGTTGCAGAAACTACAGAACCAGTAAAAGAAAAAACTAGTTCTAGAAAAGTAGAACCTGGCAAGAAATATAGAGTTAAAAAAGTACGTCGTGCTGTTGTTGCACCATATGTTAAATCTGTTTTATGCTTTGGAGCTTTAGGAAGCGTTTTAGCTATTTGTGCTGGAGCAGGACTTGCACCAATATTACCAGTTACAGCAATCGCTGCTGGAATTGGAGCTATAGGTCAAGCTATTTATAACAAAATGGCTAAGGATGGAATAGTTGATAAAGAAAGTGAACCAGAAAGAACAAATGATGAAAACTTTGAAGAGGATGTCTGGGGACTTGCAGCAATTGATGCTCTTGTTTTAAAATCTAAAAAAATGTTTGAAAGCTTAAAACTAGCTCGTGAAAGAAAGAAAAGCGAACCAAAAGAAGAAAAACCAAATTTAATGGATAACTTCAAAAAATTATTCAATAAAAATGTTGATGAAGAAATCGAAGGTTTAGATATACAACCTGAAAATAAAGATGAAAAATCTGAAGACCATTATATGTATGAAGGTGAAGAATATATTTTAAACCCAGAAGAAAGCAAGGGAGGAAGATAATATGACAGTTGATAGTGTGATTACTCTTGATAATGATGTAAATTGTTTATTACTTGAAAAAGTAACTCATGAAAATGAAAACTACTTTTTATCAGTAGTACTTAATGAAGATGAAGAACCAAGTGATGAATATGTAATTTTTAAAGAAATAATTGAAGATAATGAAAACTATGTTGAAGCTGTTGCAGATGCCAACCTTCAAACTGAACTTATCAAATTATTTACAAATGAAGTAGGTAAACTAGTTGAAAGCCTACCAGATGAATTTTAGTCATAATTCGAAAAGAAACTGAAAATGTTTCTTTTTTTCTGCATAATTTTATAGTATAATATAAATAAGAAAGGAAGTTTATATGAATTGGATATTTTGGCTTATTTTAGTGATTGTCTTAAGCTTTGTGGAAATTGCAACCGTTAATTTAGTTTCAATTTGGTTTGTAGCAAGTGGAATAGTTGCCATGATTTTATCTTTCTTTATTGAAGATACAGCAATTATTACAACGATATTTATTTTATTAGGAATGCTTTTACTTGTTATATCAAGACCAATTGTAAATAAATTAAGAAGTAAAGATAATGAAAAAACAAATTTAGACCGTATTATTGGTGAGGATGCCATTGTAACTGCAGAAATTACTAAAAATGAAGTTGGTGAAGTAAAAGTAGATGGCAAAAGATGGAGTGCTATATCAAAAGATATATGTGCCAAAGGAGATACTGTAAAAATTTTAAAAATTGATGGCGTTAAGTTAATTGTAAAAAAGGAGAGTGAATAATTATGCCAGAAATTCTAATTGCAATATTAGTAGTTATTATAATCATCATTATACCTAATATTAAGATTGTACCTCAATCAAAATGTTATGTAATTGAAAGACTTGGGTCATATCATACAACATGGCAACATGGACCACATTTTAAAATACCTTTTATAGATTCAATATCTAACAAGGTTACTTTAAAAGAAATAGTTAAAGACTTTGCCCCACAACCAGTTATAACTAAAGATAATGTTACAATGCAAATTGATACTGTTGTGTATTTTCAAATAACTGATGCAAAACTTTATACTTATGGAGTTGATTATCCAGTCAGTGCCATTGAGTCATTAACAGCAACTACACTTAGAAATATCATCGGAGAACTAGAACTTGACCAAACTCTTACAAGTAGGGATATTATTAATACAAAAATGAGAGCAATCTTAGATGAAGCAACAGACCCATGGGGTATAAAGGTAAATAGAGTAGAAGTTAAAAATATTTTACCACCTAGAGATATTCAAGAAGCAATGGAAAAACAAATGCGTGCTGAACGTGAAAGAAGAGAAAAAATTCTTCAAGCCGAAGGGGAAAAGAAATCAAGTATCTTAATTGCTGAAGGTGAAAAAGAAAGTGCAATTCTAAGAGCAGAAGCCCAAATGATGAGTCAAATTAAAGTAGCTGAAGGTAAAGCTGAAGCAATGATTAAAATCAAAGAAGCTGAAGCAAAAGGTATTAAACTTCTAAAAGATGCTGGAGCAGATGAAGCTGTGATTCGTTTAAAATCATTTGAAGCATTAGAAAATGTTGCAAATGGTAAGTCAACAAAAATAATTGTTCCTGCAGAACTTCAAGGCGTTGCTACATTTGGAACAACTCTAAAAGAAGTAATAAAAGAAGATAAAAAGAAATAACAAAAAGCAATATGGCAAATCGCTATATTGCTTTTAAAATAAAAAAAACCTAAATCAACGAGGTTGATTTAGATGCATCCTATTTATTGGTAGCATCCAATCTCGCTAAGCTGGATGTTCCATTTTTAATTTATGCAAATTTCTTTTGCTATATACATATTACCACAAATTTCAGCTGTTGTCAAAAAAATTACAATTCATTTCTTTCTATATTTTTACTATTTAAAGTCATATCTAATTCTTTATTTATAAAATTTATTTCATATCCACATATATTAGCTATCTTTTCAATGGTTTTGAAATCTGGTTCAATGGCTCCTGTTTCATATTGTGAAATAGTATTTCTAGCATAACCAACTAGTGTACTTACTTGTTCTTGACTTAATTTACTTGATTTACGCATAGTTTTTAATATTTTTCCTATCATTTCTTACACCTCATGTAAATTATCCCATTATCTAGATGAAATTGCTTGACTTGTCTGTAATAAAGACATATAATTGTATTAACAATAGTCTTTATATAAGACATATGGAGTTGATAATATGAGAAATAAAAAAATATGTTTTTTACTTATAACTATAATATTTTTAGTAATATTGAACTTTTTTCCAAAACCAAAAGAAGTGTTAAAAGAAGAAGAAAAAAGTACCAAAACAGAAAAATTAATATCCATGAATTTAGAACAGACAGCAGGTGCAGGAGATTATAAAACAGTTACTCAAAGTAGTTGGCCAACAGAAGGATATGTTTTTAATAGTGAATTATCTAAATGTGAAAATGGTAGTGAACTAAGCTGGGATGATACAAAAAAAACAGTTATTGTATTAGGAAATATTTCAGATAAATGTTACATTTATTTTGATATATACATGCCAACATTAGCAGAATATGTTATTTCTCAATATGGTAATGTACAAGGAAATAATAATATATATTTTCACAATGGTACAATAACAAGTGATGATGGTACAATTATAGATGCTAATGACAATTCGTATAGATATGCAGGTACAAATGATGAAGTTAAAAATTATATTTGTTTTGGAAGTGATAATGAAACATGTCCAGAAAACAATTTATATAGAATAATAGGGGTTTTTAACAATCATGTTAAATTAATAAAAGCAACAGCTGGCAATGCCGACATATTAGGAACTGATGGTGCTTATGAAACTGATACTACTTATAAATGGTCAATTTTAACAAGCTGTCCGAGTGGGGTAGCATTGAATTACAATAACTTAACTTTTCTAGCTAATAAAAATATTATAGCAGCACCAACGCCAATAACGACAACAGGTTGTTTTGATTGGAAATATTCAGAACTAAATACTATAAACTTAAATACAAATTTTATTAATCAATTATCTAGCAAATGGCAGTCATTAATTATAAATACAGATTGGGTTGTAAAATGGAATGCTTATTCTGATATTTTTTGGTATTTTAATGCTAGTGAAGCCTTTACCAATGAAATTTTAAATACTAATGAAAATAATTTATATAATGCTAAAATTGGGATGATGTACGTAAGTGACTATGCGTATTCTGCATCCAAAGAACGTTGGGCAGATAACATATCCGCATCTAAATTTCCTTGGATGTTTGTAGGAGAAGAGTGGACGATGCTGAGTGTTTCCGATGGCGGTAAAATATATATAGATGATGGTAGCTCTTTTTCTAGAGCAGACTCTACTAATGTTGCTAAAATATCTAGACCAGTATTTTATTTAAATCAAAATATTCTATATGACAAAGGAACTGGAACTTCTGATAATCCAATTCGTTTAAAATTTTAATGTAAAAAAATGTAAATCATCGAAAAAATTTTTTAAAAGTGAATATTTAATATTTACTTTTTTTGTGTCTTTTGGTAGTATATATGTAGGACAGTGGTAAACTGTGGGAGAAAGTGGGGGATAATATGTTGCTGGGTGAATTTCATCATAACATTGATGATAAAGGCCGACTTGTTATTCCAACGAAGTTTAGGGAAGACTTAGGTCAAGAATTTATTCTTACCCGAGGCATTGAAAAATGCTTATATGTCTACTCAAAAACGGAATGGGAAAAGCTAGTAGGTAAACTAAATACTCTACCTTTCACTAAAAAAGTAACCCGGACTTTCACACGCTTCTTCTATTCGGGGGCTACTGCCTGCGAGTTCGACAAAAGTGGTCGAATGAGTATTACCTCCCCATTGGTTAGCTACGCCGGTTTAGATAAAGAATGTATTATAATCGGCGTTAATGACCATTTGGAAATCTGGGATAGTAAAGCATTCGAAGAATTTATGAACGACAACAGCGATATTATTGAAGATATTGCAGAAAATTTATTTGATGGTGATAAAAATGCATTATAGTGTACTAAAAAATGAATTGCTTGAAAATCTAGATATCAAAGATGGCGGAATATACATAGATGGCACAATTGGTTATGCCGGAGATTCCAAAGAAATATTAAAAAAAATACCAAATGGAGCCCTTTATGGTTTTGATGCTGATAAAAAAGCGGTAGAGTATTCCACAAAAACCCTAAAAGAAATCGGCGATAATTTCAAGATATTTAATACTAATTTTGTTAATATAAAAGAAGTATTAGATGAAGAAAACATTACTAGTGTAGATGGAATCATATTTGACTTAGGTTTTTCATCTCCTCAAATAGATGATGAGACCAGAGGATTTTCTTTTATGCATGATGGTCCCTTAGATATGAGAATGTCTAGTGAAGGGAAAAGTGCTAAAGACATCATTGATACTTATAGTGAAAATGAATTAGCAGAAATTTTCTTTAAATATGGTGAAGAAAAACTAAGTAAAGTAATAGCTAAGAAAATTAAAAGTAAAAACGAAAGTATCAAAACAACATTAGAACTTGTTGAAGTAATAAAAGAAGCCACCGGAGCTAACTACTTTTACAAACAACATCCTGAAAGAAAAATATTCCAAGCATTAAGAATTGAAGTAAATGAAGAATTAACAGTTTTAGAAAAAGTTCTTCCTGATGCTATAAAAAGACTAAAAGTTGGAGGAAGGATGTGTGTTATAACATTTCATTCTTTAGAAGATAGAATTGTTAAAAATGTTTTTAAAAAATATAGTGATATTGACCCCCTTGTTAAAGGTTTAAAAGAAATACCTGATGCGTATAAGCCTTTAATAAAGTTAGTTAATAAAAAGCCAATACTTCCAACTAAAAAAGAATTAGAAGAAAATTCCAGAAGTAGAAGTGCTAAATTAAGAGTAATTGAAAGGATTTGATTATAATGAAAAAAAAGAGTAAAAAGGTTAAATTATTAAAAGGAGAAAAAGCAATGTATGTATTGTTACTTTTCTTACTAATAACAATACCAGTATTTAATGTTTTTACATCTTCAATGTTATCTGAAACAAATAATGAAGTTGAAAAAATAACTAAAAATATTGAACGCCAAGAACTTACTAATCAAGGACTTTCAATGCAAATCGATGAACTTGCAAGTTTAGAAAACATTCAAACTATTGCAGAAAATCATGGTTTGTCGTATAATAATAGTAATATTAAAACAGTTGGAGAATAAGGAGATAGTAATATGAAAAAAAGAGCAACAGTTAAGATATCAAAATTTATTATTTTAATTGTTGTTCTTTTATTTTTTGCTATAATTGCTAAACTTTCTTATGTTGTATTAAGTAATAAAGTTGATGGTATTAATTTACAAGAAAAAGCTGCAAGTATAGCTACAGTAAAAAAGACATTATATGCCGACCGAGGAAGTATTTATGATGTAAATGGTGAAGAACTTGCAAGTACTATTAATTCTTACACTGTTATAGCTTATATAAATTCTAATAAAACAAATGTCACAGATAAAGAAATGACTGCAGAAGCTTTATCACCAATTTTAAATATGAGTAAAGAAAAGCTAATGGAATTATTAAGTAAAGACCTTTATCAAGTAGAACTAAGACCTGGAGGTTATGGTATTTCTGAAGTAATAAAAGCTAAAATAGAAAAACTAGAGTTACCAGGAATAGATTTTATAAAAAATTCTAAAAAAAGATATTATAATAAATCAACATTTGCATCTTATTTAATTGGTTATGCTAAAACTTTAGATGATGGTAAAATTTCTGGAGAATTAGGTATTGAAGGATATTATGATGATATTTTATCGGGAACTAATGGTTATACTAAATATTTAAAATATACTTCAAGTAATTATAAAATTCCCAATACAAATGAAGATACAAAAAAAGCTAAGAATGGATCAGATATTTATCTAACTATTGATAGTAGTATTCAACTTATAGCTGAAAAAGCTGTATCAAGTATGAAGGATAGATTTAATACAGATTGGGCAGTATTTACAGTAATGGATGCCAAAACTGGAGCAATTGTTGCTAGTGCTACAAGTCCAAATTTCAATCCAAATGATACAAATACAATAAAAGAATATATGAACCCCCTTATAAGTTATCAATATGAACCTGGTTCAGTTATGAAAGTATTTTCTTTTGCATCAGCAATTGAAGAAGGAAAATATAATGGTGAAGAAACATTTAAATCTGGTTCTTATACTCTAGATGATGGAACAGTTATCAGAGACTCAGAAAGAAAAGGCTGGGGAACAATTTCATTCGATGAAGGTTTTGCAAGGTCATCAAATGTTGCAGCAACAACACTAGCTTTACGCCTCGGAGTTGATACATTATCAGAATATTACAATAACTTAGGATTTGGTAAAAAAACAGGAATTGAACTTTCCAATGAAGCCATCGGCGATATTGAAATGGTTTATCAATCAGAACTTGCAACAGCATCTTTTGGCCAAGGGGTAAGTGTTACTGCCATTCAAATGCTTCAAGCCCTAAGTGCCATGACTAATGATGGAACAGTTATAAAACCTTATATAGTTGATAAAATAGTTGATGAAAATGGAACTATTACATATCAAGGAGAAAGACAAGTCGTAAAAAAAGTTTATTCAAATGAAACCGTTTCTAAAATGCATGAAATAATGAAGAAAGTAGTAGAAATAAATAAATATTGGCAAGTAGATAATGTGAGTTTAATGGGTAAAACTGGTACAGCTCAAATAGCATCACCAAAAGGTGGTTACTTAACTGGTACTTATGATTACATCAAATCATTCGCTGGAATATTTCCAACAGATAATCCTAAATACATTGTCTATGTTGCAGGTAAAAAGCCAGAATCATCTCTAGGTTCGTGGGCAAAAGTAATAACAACAGCAGTAGAAGAAATAGCAAGTTATGCTAAACTTACAGAAAGTAAAAGCGATGCAGACTTAACAAAAATCATTAAATTAGATAACTACATAAGCACAAATTTAGAGACTACTCTAGAAGAATTAAAAAACAAAAAGATAAATATTATTACAATTGGTAATGGAAAATATATAATAAACCAATATCCTTTAAAAAATAAAACTCTTTTATCTGGAGAAAAGTTATTTATCTTAACAAATGCTACAGAATATAAAATGGAAAATTTAACTGGATGGAGTATCGGTGAAGTAAAAACATACTGTGATATCCTAGGATTAAAACTAGAATATTCTGGATATGGTTATGTAAAAAGTCAAAGTATTGAAGCCGGAGCAGTGCTAGATTTAGAAAACATGATATTAACAGTTGAATTAGAAAAAACTACATAAAAAGCACCATTTACACAAAATGTGTTAAAATGGTGCTTTTTTTTTTTTTTTTCGGTTAAAATGGATATGTAAAATAAAATATCTGTGCGTGATATTGTTAAGGAGATGGATAAAAATGAAGAAAAAGTACGCTATATTTACAGTAATAATATTTATATTACTTGTAACAACTTTTACATATTTTAATACTTTAAAACAAAACAATATTTATAAAGAAAACATTGAAAATAATCAAACAAAAATAACAAAAGGTATTTCTATGAATTTAGAACAAACAGCAGGTGCTGGTGATTATAAAACAGTAACACAGAGTGGATGGCCAACAGAAGGATATAAGTTTAATACAGAATTATCCAGATGCGAAAATGGAAGTGAGCTTAGTTGGGATGATACAAATAAAAAGGTTATTGTATCAGGTAACTTATCAGATAAGTGTTATGTGTATTTTGATATATGGATACCTACAATAGCGGATTATTGTACAAGTGGAACGGATTTAGCAACATGTGTTAAAAATTTTGGTGACCAAGGAGTGGATGTTTCAAATATTTATATTCATGACTCTTCGTTAACCAATGGAGCGGGGGACAATAGTTATAGGTTTGCTGGAGGAGATTATAATTTAACAAAAAAGGCAAAAAAAGATGGCCGTAATAGCATTATAGGAGGAAATAATCCTGTAGTTCAGACTTTAGATGTTGATTTAAGCAACTGGGAAGATGTTTATAATTCAACATATTATGTTTATTATGATAATATAAGGTATTTTAATACATTTGCAAAGGCTTTAACTTATGCTATAAATGATGGATATCTTGAGAAAGATAATGTAAAAAATTTTGTGTGCTTTGGTAGCAACGAAAAACCATGTCCATACGATAATTTATATAGAATAATAGGGGTTTTTGATGACAAAGTTAAACTTATAAAATCAACATTTATAACATGTGATATTTTAGGAATAAATAATTGTACTTCGTATGGACAAGTTATTTCTGATAATTGGAGAAATGATTTTGGTTATAGTAATCTTAAATATTATTCTACACTTTGGAGTAGCGGGACAAATACATGGAGTGAAAGTTATATAAATACAGAGTATTTAAATACACGTTTAATAAACAATTTGGGGACCATATGGTCAAATAAAATAGTGACAACAACATGGAAAGTAGGAGGCAATACTGCGGCTAATATAAGGTCAAAAACTCCATCAGAAGCATATACAAATGAAATAACAAGTCCAACAAAAAATACAACATATAGTGCCAAAATAGGATTAATGTATGTATCCGACTATGGTTATTCTGTCCAAAAAAATTACTGGGGAGAAATTTTGTTTAACTATAATGGAATTTCAATTGATGGACCATTACGTCTTTTAAATTGGATGTATATGGGAGCTACTGAATGGACAATTTCCCCAGATACAACTGCTACATATGATGTATTTGCAATATATTATGATGGACGTATTATTAACCAAACAGTTGATGATTTATCTTTTTATTTTAGACCCGTTTTCTTCCTTAATTCATCTGTATCTTATGTCTCAGGAACAGGAACTCAATCTGACCCAATTAGAATTAATTAAACCAAAGTAAAAGGTCTCGATTGAGACCTTTTTAGTTTTTATGTCTTTGCATAAATTGTTCTAATGCCATTTCAAATTCATTTTTATCATTTAAACTTACTAGATATTCTTCATTATTTATAATATTTATTTTTCTTATACAAAATGTTCCAATATCTCCTTCAAGAGTTAGATATACGTATTTTACACCATCAATTAAGAATTCGTCTGTAATAATATAATCTCTTCCATCATCTAAAGTAATTATTTCTAGTTCTTCCATTATCTTGAACCTCCATCTCTAGTGCCTGCATCATTTAGTTTTGAAAGTAAGCTAGCTACTTCTTCTTCACTTTTATCTTCTTTAGCATAAGCTTTAATAACTTTATCCATAAGTTCTTCATATTCTTCTAAAGTAATATTTTTACTATCTAAATAATCTTGAAAAGAACTATGTAGGGCACTTTTTATTTCATCTTCACTGTAAGATGCTGGGTTACTAGCAATAATTCTTGACATTTTTGAAAATAATTCATTCATATAACTTTCTTTTTCATATTCATTTAAAGCTCTAAAGCAACCATAAATTCTTGTATCAATATCATATTCTTTATTAGTATTAAGTACATCACTAGCAACATTATCCATTTGATACCACCAGTAAGGGCGTTGTTCATTTTTATTATAACCAGCTATTTCTGTGTTTTCTGTTACAGCAGCAGCTAATTCATTTTTAATTTCTTTAGCATTTTCTCCAACTTCCATCGCTTCATGAAGTTCATGAATACCTACAGTTAAACCAGCAGATAAAGCCACTAAAATAATTGTTTTTGTAGCTATTTCTTTAATGCCCATCGCTTTTTTCTTTTTAGTTCTTCTATTTTTTACCATAGGTCTATTAACACTTAAATTATAAGCATTTTCATCTCTAGTTACTTTTCTTGTTCCATCACTATTAAACATTCTATTAACAGTATAATCTAAATCTTGAACATTATCATTCATATATATACCTTCTTCCTATTATTATTTTACCTTAAAAATTTAAATATGGCAATATTTTTTGAAAAAATTGACAACTGTTATTGCATTGTAATTTTAAATTTGGTATAATTTATGAAGAATAGGTTGGTGAGACGAATTGTGAGCTTAAGTGTTATCGATAAATATGTAGTAAAAAAAGAAAAAGACCTACTTGAGTACGCAAAGATACTAGAATCAATAATAAGTATTGATGATAATAAAATGTGGCAAAACAAAAAAGAATTTGCTCTTTATGCCAAAGAAATAATTGAAATTTATGCTGATACATATTACTTTCAAAACAACAAACATAAAGACAATCCAATAGAATATTCCAATGATAATATTAATTTTGTATTAAAATCTATTATTGAATATTGTCGCCTTCATGATAAAATGGGACTAATTAGAACATGGAAGAATGAAACATTTTTACTTTCTGTCATAATTTGTACAGCTTGTTATGTAGATTTTGCAAGTAACGTAGTAGATGGTGATTATCAAGATACTAAAAATAAGTTTAAATATTTATTAAGTTATTTAAGAAAAACAAAGTTATTAAATGTTAAAGATAATAAATACTTTATAAATGATTTATTTGAAGCAGTTAAGAAAAATGCTAGTGAAGATAAGAAGATTTTGGTAGGGCTTGAAAGTGATAACTATCGTAATGAATATAAAATGATTAGTAATAATCCTACTTATTATGAAGTTAAGTTTAGTTATGAAATACCAGGTTTAGAAGAATTTGATGAATCTTTAGTAAGTGGCGTTTTAAAAGATTATGAAACTAAAATAAAAGAAATATCATATGACTTACTAGCAAGTAGAGTATTAACAGAACTAATAAGTAATAAAGATATGGATAAATATGTTATCCGTATTGATAAAGGACTTAAAAAAGCTGGTTTAATTAGATTATTTGATAATAAGTATTTAAAAGAATTTGTTAAAATACTAATTCCCTATGAAGAAGAAGTAAAATATCAAAGTATAATAAATGCTTATAAAGAAATAGGAATGAGTTTTATATATGATTATGATGATATAGAAAATGTAAATCCAACAATCTTTGTAGATGATACGGAACTATTAGTAAATAAAGAATTTATTAATAACAATTTAGACAATAATATGAGTTTTGATAAAATGAACATAAAACTTGTTGTAAAAATTAAGGAGGAATAAAAATGAGTGTGTATGGTGAATTTTTTACAAAATTTATGGAACCATTATTTGAAGGTTTCGTAAGTATTTTTAAAGGGTTAGGTTCAGGGTTATTTCAAATGTTTAATATTGTAAATTATATTACAGTAATAAATGATTATAAGAGTGATTTAACAGGTATTGGTTTAGTAATAATGATTTTTTCAATTATTTTCTTAGTAGCAATATTTGCTTTAATAGTATTCTTAATTTATAAATCAATTAGAGTTTATGTAAGATACAGAAGAAATGTTAAAAAAGAAGATATGTTAATTGAAGAAATAGACTCTTTAAATAATGAAATATTTAAGTTAAAAAGACAAAATGCTAAAATTAGTGAACTTACTAATGAAAATGGTGAAATTGAATATAACGAAGATGGAACTGTTAAAAATGAACTTAAAGAAGGAGAAAGTAGATTCTTTAAACTTAGTAATGTTGATGCTAAATATGAAAATATGACACCAGAAGAAATTCATAATACATTTACACTAGAAGAATTCTGTGACCAATTTAGAAATTATTCAGCATCTAAATTACATTTATATTATGATATTAATTTAATACGTTTATTTATTGCATCATTTGCCTCAAATAAATTAATTATTCTTGAAGGTATTTCTGGTACTGGGAAAACATCACTAGCATATGCTTTTGGTTCATTTGTAGATAATGAAACAACTGTAGCAAGTGTTCAACCATCTTGGAGAGACTCAACAGAAATATTTGGGTATTTCAACGAATTTACAAAGAAATTTAATGAAACTGAAATTCTAGAAAAAATGTATGAAGCTGAATATAGTGACCAAGTATATATTACCTTACTAGATGAAATGAATATTTCTCGTGTTGAATATTACTTTGCCGAAATGTTATCTATTCTAGAACTTCCAAATAAAAAAGACTGGGTTGTGGAATTAGTTCCAAATGTTTGGCCTGGCGACCCTAAAAAGTTACAAGATGGAAAATTAAAAATTCCTGAAAATATGTGGTATATTGGTACAATCAACAATGATGACTCAACATTCATGATTACTGATAAGGTTTACGATAGAGCAATGCCAATTGCAATCGATGATAAATGTGAAGTATTTGAAGCACCAGAAACTGATAAAGTTAAAACAAGCTTTAAGTATTTAGATAGTTTATTTGAAAAATCAAGTGAAGAACATGCAGTTAGAGCAGAAAACTTAGAAAAGATTGCTCAACTAGATAGATATGTAATTGACCACTTTAGACTTGCTTTTGGTAACAGAATTGTTAAACAACTAAAAGAATTCGTTCCAGCATTTGTAGCATGTGGTGGAGATGAAGTAGCAGGTATTGATTACCTTATAGCTCACAAGATTTTAAGAAAATTTGAACAATTAAATCTAGCATATATTAAAGATGAAATAGATGGACTAGTTAATTACTTAGAAAAATTATTTGGAGCAGGTAAAACTCCAGAATGTAAAGCATATTTACTTCGTCTTAAGAAAACAATTTAGGTGATATTTATGGATATTGTAGAATACCTAAATAGTATAAATAAAGATAACGCTAACAAATTTATCGCATCAACATCATCAAACATTACTGTTAAACGTGATATTGATGCGCGTGTTAGTGACACATCATGGATAGATATGGTAGAAGAATGTATACCATATCTTGATAATATCATAAGAAATCCAAGAAGATTTATTGTTCAAGAAGAAAATATTGTACCAATCGAAAAAGCCAAAGTTGTAACAGAAGAATCAATTAGGCATCTTGCCCAACATACAAGTATGATACAAGAAGTACAAGAAGATGGAACAGTTATTCCTCTTAAATTATTAAATGTATATCGTGAAGAAACAGTAGATTTATATGAAAATAGATTTATTAAATCTTTAGTAGATAACCTTTATACATTTGTAAATAATAAATTAAATGAATCAGACCAAAGAAGTTATGCTAAAGTAGAAAGTACTGTTACATATCAAGGAATGATGAAGAAAAAAGGTGAAGATGTTGAAGTAAATCTAACCCTAAAAAGTAAGAAAGATACTGAAGTAGATGCATCAAAAGATGGACATAGCTTAGAAGAACGTATCGAACATATCAGAGATATTGTTTCATCTTTCAGGGGTTCGACATTTATAAAAAGCTTAAAAGAATCTAGTCCAGTAAGAAGTCCGATTAGAAAAACTAATGTTATTCTAAAAGAACAAAACTTTATAAAAGCCCTAGAATTATGGGAATATCTAGAAAAGAATAATATCAAACCAGTAACTAGTATTGATAAAAGAAGTGAAGTTATTAAAAGTGGAGATATTAAAACTAAATATGATTTAGCATTCTTTATAAATACTGATGCTATAGATATAAATAAAACTTCTAACAAGAGTGAATATAATTCTGCAATTGTATCTAAACTTGTAAATGATTTTGTTTTTACAGGAAATATAACTGAAAAAGAGTTTAAAAAGTTAATGGAAAAAGAATTTAAAGAAGCTAAAAAACGTAAAGATAAAGCAACTATTGGTATTAAGAAAACTATTGAAGATTTCTTAGATAACTACAATAATAATAAGAAAAAAATAATATCAATAATAAAATAAGTGAGGGATTAAAATGACCAAAGAAAATAAGAATAAGGAATTTTTAAGAAATAAAGAAACTATTAATATTAAAGAGTTTATGCTTCAAAAAAGTGGAGAACAAGATAAGTTAATTACTGATACTTTAGATAAAATATATGAAGGTAATGTTGAAGTAACAAAGAAACATTTAGAAAAAGTATTAAATGTTGCATTTGATAATAAGGATAATGAAACATATTTACCTCATAGTTTATGTGTTAAAAAAGATGGTAATAAGTTAATATTTGCTTTTAAAAAGAAAAATACAGCTTTAATTATTTTGTTTTTACTAGGGTTCTTATTTATCGCTGGGTTTGCAACATTTACTGGGGTTCAATTTTTAGCTAAAGAAAAGTTAAATATTGACTTAAATGGTGATGGAATTGCTGATTTAAATATTGATTTAGATGATGATGGTTTATGTGATATTAACTGCGATACAAATGATGATGGAAAACCAGATAAAAATATTGATTATCGTGGTAATAGAAAACCAACATTTAATGTTTTAGTAGAAAATAAAGATACATTATTTAATGAAATGAACCAAATGGATGAAAAAGGTAAATGTAAATTAAATTGTGATACAAATAATGATGGATGGCCAGATACAAATATTGATATAGATGGTGATGGCAAAGCAGATTTAAACATTGATATTGATAATAATGGTTTACCTGATTTAAATATTGATACAAATGGTGATGGTGTAGCTGATATTAACATTGATGATGATGGTGATGGTAAATGTGATAGATTATGTGCATCAGTTAGTGACAATAAAGGTGGAATGACTACTATTGGTGGTGGAAATGTAAACATTGATACTGCATCCTTAATAGTTGCCTTTGAAAGTGGGGCTGACATTAATGTATCAAATCTTTATCCAGATGACCAAAATGACCCAGATGTTAATACAACAGTTCCAGATGTTAAATTTACAATTATAAATACTACATCTAAAGCACTTCATTATAACTTAGATTGGATAAATGTTGAAAATACTTTTACAAGTGGAAATTTCATGACAAAGATATTTGGTGATAATGGTGGATATAAAGCCGATTGGGCATCAGCTCCAACCACAAATAATCGCTTTGCAAATAACATTGAAATTCCTGCTTATACAACTCAAAATTATATCTTATCATTTAAACTACGAGGCATTGGTACTGAACAAAACTTCGACCAAGGTAAGATATTTAAAGGCCGTGTGGCAGTAGATTTAATTGAAAATAATAATAGATAATTAAAGTGTCCTTGTAATAGGGACATTTTTATTATATAAAGAATACAATATTTAGAACATAAATTTGTCGAAATATATTGACTTTTGTCGAATTTATGGTAGAATAAAAAACATTATTACAGAAAAATTTTTGTAATAGTGAGGGGGAATTGGTATGGCTACAAAAGCTACAAAAACAACAAAAAATGCGGTGGTAAAAAATACACCAAAGAAAGGTTCTAAAAGTGTTACATCTAAAAAAGAAGAAGTAGTAACAAAAAGTAAAACAAATATCTTTAAAAATATTTGGAATTTTGTTATGAAACATAAAATTATATTTGGTATTTTTCTAATAATAATTCTTATTATAATCTTCACATTATTATTTTTAAAAATATCACTTAATTTTACTGTGCTTTCCATTAATGATGATAAGTATTCTAAGGCAGATATGAATATGAGTTTATATAATTTGAAATATAATTATTTTGGTAAAGATGCAAGTGAAATACCTGATGCAACATTAGAAGAACAATTATCTTCAGTAAATATGACTGTTTCAGAATATTTAAAAAGTGAAGCAGTTACAGAGTTAAAATATCGCAGTGCCATAAAAAAAATAGCTAGTGATAATAATATAACATTAACTAAAGAAGATGAAGAAGAAATAAAGAGTGATATTAATAGTGTTATTAAGAGCTTTGGTAGTCATGGTGAATTTAATAAGTTTTTAAGGGAAAATAAAACTAACAAAAAAGCTTATGAAAGTTACTTAAAATCAAATAAACTTTATGAAAAAGTATTTGAAACACTTTATACAAGTGGTAAGAAAAACTACTTAACAGATGAAGAAATAAAGAAAGAAACAACTAATTACTATAATGAATATTACAAAGTAAATCAAATAGTATTAGGAATAGTTGATACAAGTACTTTAGAAAGTTTAAGTGAAACAGTAGTAAATCAAAAAAAGGCTTTAATAGAAGCAATTCTAAAAGAAGCTAAATCAGGTGTAGACTTTGAAGAACTAGTAAAAAAATATAGTGAAGAAGCTAGTAGTGATAACAATCTATATTTTACTAAAGATGGTGTTTTAGAAGAAGTTTACAATGCGGTTGATAGTCTTAAAGAAGAAGAGATAAGTGATATTATAAAAACTAAATATGCTTATTCAATCATTAAAAGATTACCATTAGATGATAAGAAATTAAATGATTATTTAGAAAAGAAAGCTAAAGAAAAGTATAATAATGATATCACAACAAAAGCTGAAGATTATAAAGTATTTTATGAAAATGCTTATAAAAAAATTAAGTAGGAGAGGTAAGAAATGAAAAAAGGAAATAAGAATAACATAGTTTATATTGTTATAGCTTGTATAGTTGCTATTATCCTTTTATCTTTAGCGGGTGTATCATTATATAAAGTAATAAATATTGAAAATGATAGTATTCCAGAAGTAATCGGTGAAATTGATAATAGTAAGAAAAATACAACTAAATTAGCAAATGAAATTACAGATAAAGTTAATTCATTAGATGAAAAAACATCTGAAGAACTTGCTAATATGAACAAAACACAAAAAGATTTAAATTCTGCCACAAACAAAAATATTAATGAAAAATATGAATCATTAGATAAGACAATTAATGATGCTATTGAAAATACTTTAAATACTGTTAATACTCATTACAATTCTTTAGTGGAATTAAATAATAAGAATTATAACAGTTTAAAAGACCAAATCAATGATTTTAGTGATGAAACAAGAGCTAATTTCATTAATGTAAATCAAAAAATTGATAGAGAATTCTTGGCATTAAATAAAAAGATTGATACATATAATGAAAGTTTAAATAAGAAATTAGATAAGAATAATGAAAATATTAATATTAAATTAGACAATATTAATAATGGCTTAAATACAAAATTGGATAATTATAACCAAAATTTAAATATTAAATTAGATAATTATAATCAAAATTTAAATATTAAATTAGATAATTATAATCGAAATTTAAATATTAAATTAGATAATTATAATCGAAATTTAAATGTTAAACTAGATAATTATAATCGAAATTTAAATGTTAAACTAGATAATTATTATAATAGAATAAATAATTCTTTAAATAGCATCGAAAATAATATTCTAGCTGGATTTAATTGGAACCAAGCAAAATTAAATGCTATTGGAACACAAATTACAGATGGATTTAATTGGAACCAAGCAAAATTAAATGCTGTTGGAACACAAATTACAGATGGATTTAATGGATTAAATAGTGCATTAACTGCAAATACAGATAGTGTCAAACAACTAATTAATAGAGCATATACTGGTTTAAATACAAATTTAACAAACGGATTTGATAGAATTACAAATAGACAAGAAAACGATTTTAATTCATTAAATAATGGAATTGGAAGTATTGCTTCAAAACAAGGTACAGAATTTACACAAATTAAAGCATCTATTAATGCAAACGCAACTTTAGTAAATGATAAATACTTAGCATTAAATGGAAGTTTAAATGGAGTTAGTCAAACAGTTAATGAAAATAAATTAGCATTAGAATCTATTGGAAGTAAAATAGATGATATAACTAGTAAATTAAATAGTATGGATGCCAAAATAGATATTTTAGTAAGAAATATGAAAGTATCTAGTATTGATAGTTTAGATATTCGAGCATTAGCTGAATACTATGAAACATATTATACAAACTTTAAAAGAGAAAATGGAAGAGATGCAACTCTAGAAGAAAAAATGGAATCTGTAATTACTTATTTAAAAAATCATGGTTATGTAAGAAGTAATTAATAAAATGGATATAGATTTTGAAAGATTAAGAATGGATTTAATTAATTATTTCGAGGGAGCTTATTTTGCAGGTGGTATTGGGTATGCAATACTTGATGCAGATAGAGCAAGGTATGCAACAGAAGATGAATTAATTAGATTAGCTCAATTTGTTGGATTAGATTTAACAAATTATGAAAATGTGGTAAAGAGTAGATAAATTAATCTATTCTTTTTTTTGTTAATATAACATATATTTTTTTGAGGGATAATTATGTTTTATAATAATATACATACAAGAATTAGATATATATTTTTAGTAGTTATTTTAGTTTTAGTTATAGCTATTATTAGGGTTTTTTATATCCAAGTTTTTTCATATAAAAAATTAAATAATTTAGCAGAAGCTTTATGGAGTAGAAAATTACCTATATCTGCTGACCGAGGTAAAATCATTGATAGAAAAGGAAGAGTTTTAGCAGATAATATTACAACAACATCTTTAGTAGTTATTCCTAATCAAATTAAAGATAAAGAAGATGCTGCCAAAAAACTAAGTGATATTTTAAAAAGTGATTATAAAGATATGTTAGCTCATGTAAGTAAAAAAACATCAATTGAAAGAGTTCATCCGGAAGGAAGAGGTTTAAGTTATGATATTGCTGAAAAAATAGATGCCTTAAAAATAGATGGTGTATATTTAGTAAAGGAAAGTAAAAGATATTATCTGTATGATACAGTTTTAAGTCATGTTTTAGGTTATGTTGGAATTGATAATCAAGGGCTTTCTGGATTAGAACTTTATTATGATGATTATCTAACCGGAGAAGATGGTTCAATTAAATATTTTTCTGATGGAAAAGGCCATAAGTTAGAATTATCAGAAATCTATGAAGCTCCAACATCAGGTGTAACATTGCAACTTACCATTGATTTAGATTTACAACTTGCTATGGAAAATGAACTTGATAATGCTGTTGCTAAATATAATCCTGATAGTGTAATAGCAATTGCTATGAACCCTAAAAATGGGGAAGTTTTAGCAATGTCTTCAAGACCAAACTTCAATAGTAATGAATATAAAAATTATAGTACTGAGGTAATAAATAGAAATTTACCGATATGGATGACATTTGAACCGGGGTCAACTATGAAAATTACAACATATACCGCTGCTATAAATGAGGGATTAATAAATATTTTTGAAGATAGATTTACAGACACTGGGGCTATAACTGTCGATGGAGCAACACTTCATTGTTGGAAACATGGTGGACATGGTAATCAAACATACTTAGAAGTAATTGAAAACAGTTGCAACCCGGGATTTGTTAACCTAGGTTTAATGCTTCAAAAAGAAAAACTAATGAGTTATATAAAGAAGTTTGGTTTTGGTACCAAAACAGGTATTGATTTAAATGGTGAAGGAAATGGAATTCTTTTTAGTTTAGATAAAATGGGGAATGTTGAACTAGCAACAACAGCTTTTGGTCAAGGAATAAGTGTAACCCCAATTCAACAAGTTGGGGCAGTATCTGCCATAGTAAATGGTGGAACATTATATTCACCATTTCTAGTAAAAAATTATTTGGAACCTGAAACTAACACCATTATTAAAAGTGTTACTGTCCAAAACAAAGGAACAATTATAAAAAAAGAAACATCGGACCTAGTTAAATACGCTTTAGAAAGTGTTGTTGCTAAAGGCTCTGGTCACAATGCTTATATTGAGAACTATCGTATCGGAGGAAAAACTGGGACAGCCCAGACAGTTGAAAATGGTAGATATTCATCAAGTAAATATATTTTATCATTTATTGGTTTTATGCCTGCGGATGACCCAGAAATTGTCGTCTATGTGGCAGTTCAAAATGCTAAAGGTGTTGTTCAATATGGTGGAACTGTGGCTGCCCCGATTGCTAGAAACATCTTCTTAAGTGCTATTGATATACTTGATATTAAACCAGATAGCGAAGGAATTCCTAAAGAATACACCTGGCTTGACCAAAAATACGTTGTTGTTCCCGATGTTGTAGGAATGAATATCGATGCTGCCAAAAAAGCTCTAAAAGGATTTAATATCGAATATAGTGGAGAAGGTGAAACTGTAATCTACGAGTCTCCAAAAGGTGGAATGTATGCCAAAGAAAACGGTACAATAGTATTAATGTTAAATTAAAAATGTAAAATCATGTAAAATTTTTATTTAAAAATAAAAAAGCATATTAAAAGTAGTGTATAATAAAGTTGCGAGGTGGAAATATGTTAATATTAGCAAAAGCATCAATGGCAATGATGTTAGGATTTGTTTTATCATTAATAACTGGTTTATTTGTAGTTCCATTATTTAGAAAATTACATTTTGGTCAATCAGTAAGTAAATTAATCAATGAAAGACATCTAAAAAAAGAAGGAACTCCAACTATGGGAGGAATTATCTTTATAGTACCAGTTATTATTTCCCTTATATTATTGTATATAAAAGGAAGTATTGAAATAAGTTATAACCTTATTATAGTGGTATTTGTTTTTTTAGCGTATGGATTACTAGGATTTATAGATGATTATTTAAAAGTAAAATATCACAATAACAATGGTATAAGTTTAGTTACAAAATTTTTAATTCAAATGTGTATAGCTTTAGTTTTCTTTTATCTATTTATGAAAGGTGGAGGAGAACCAGCTTTAAGCATAAGTTTCTTAAATATTTACATTGATTTAGGATGGATGTTTGGTTTATTTATATTATTCTTACTTGTTGGAACCACGAATGCTGTAAATATTACTGATGGCCTAGATGGTTTAGCTGGAGGCTTATCAGCAATTGCTTTCTTTGCATATGGTGTTATAAGTTGGAATGCTGGTTGGCTAGAAGGTTATCAAGAAATTGCTATATTTTGTTTCCTATTAGTAGGTGCTTTAGTAGGTTTCTTAGTATTTAATACTCATCCTGCCAGAATATTTATGGGTGACTTAGGCTCTCTAGCTTTAGGTGGTGCCTTAGCATCGGTTGCAATTGTATCAAGACATGAAATATCACTAGCTATAATCGGTGGAGTATTTGTAATAGAAACATTAAGTAGTTTAATTCAAATAATATCAATTAGATATTTTAATAAAAAAGTATTTTTAAAAGCACCGCTTCATCACCATTTTGAAGAAATAGGATGGAGAGAAACAGACATAATTAAGTTATTCTGGGTTGTAGGTTTTATCCTAGCAATGGCAGCAATAACTTATGGAGTATGGTTATAAACGTAACAAAAAAGCGTCAAATTACACAAATGCGTTAATTTGATGCTTTTTTCGGTTATTCGAAAAGTAGTGGGGAACTAAAATCAAATCCAATTCGTATTGAAGTTTAACCCAAACTTAACAATCCATAGTTTTCTAGAGTTTTCTAATACTTAAAAAGTAATAGAAAACTCTTTTTTAAAATATAATTATACGAGGGATAAATATGCCAAAGAAATATGATAAATGGTTACTAATTGCAGTTATTATAATAGCTATATTTGGTATAGTAATGATTTATTCTGCTAGTTCTATCTGGGCTGAATATAAATTTAATGACCCATTTAAATTTGTAAAAGCCCAAAGTGCATTTTTTATCATGAGCTTAGTAATTGTATTTGTTTTAAAAAAAATAAATCCTGATATATATTATAAAAAAGCAAATAAAATATTGTTAATTTGTTTTATTTTATTAGTTTTAGTATTAATTCCTGGTTTAGGAAAAATTAGAAATGGTAGTAGAAGTTGGTTTGGTATTGGTGGTTTTGGTATCCAACCTAGTGAATTTGCTAAAATAGGTTTAATTATTTATGTTTCAAAATATTTAGCTAATAATCAAAAAGAAATATTTGATATCAAAAAAGGAGTATTACCAATACTTTTAGTTATTGGTGTTTTCTTCTTACTTATAATGCTTGAACCAGACTTTGGAACAGCTATGGTTATTGTTTTAACTTTAACATCAATTCTTTTTATCTCCGGAGTTAAATTATCTTTTTTTGTTAAAATAGGTATCGTTGGTCTTCTTGGTATAGTAGGTTTAATTGTGGTAGCTCCATATCGAATGTTACGTATTGTGTCATTTTTAAATCCATGGGTTGACCCTTTAGGTAGTGGATATCAAATAATTCAAAGTTTGTATGCTATCGGTCCCGGTGGTTTACTTGGACAAGGATTTTTAAATAGTCGTCAAAAACAATTTTATTTGCCAGAACCCCAAACAGATTTCATATTTTCTATTATTTCTGAAGAGTTTGGTTTTCTAGGAATATTAATTGTTACAGCTTTCTTTGGTTTTATCTTTTATCGCATTGTTAAAATAGCCTTAAATTGTGATAATTTATTTTATAAATATTTATCTTTTGGTTTAGGTTTTGGAATAATCATTCAAGCTTTACTAAATATTTGTGTTGTTATAGGTCTTATTCCTGTTACTGGTGTAACTTTACCATTTTTTTCTTATGGTGGTTCAAGTCTTCTTGTAAGTATGATAAGTATTGGTATAATTTTGTGTATTAGCAAAAAATAAATATTGTTAAAAAAATAAAAATAGTTTATAATATTTTTAAGGTGATAAAAGTGAAAAATGTAACAATATTAGGTGGAGGAGTTCTAGGAAGTCAAATAGCATTCCAAACAAGTTACTCTGGATATAATGTAACAATATATTTAAGAAGTAAAGATAGTATAAAAAGGTGTAAGAAAAAACTTGAAGAAGTAAAAAAGTCTTATATTGATGCTATAAATGTTATGAAAAATAATAAAAATATTAATAGTTGGTCACTTGGTATTGCTGATTTTGATAAGTTTAATGCCAGCAAATGCCTTAAAAAAGTCGAAGAAGTAATAGATAATATAAAGTTAGAATTAGATATTGATAAATCATTAAAAGATGCTGATTTAGTCATTGAGTCTATGAGTGAAGATTTTAATGCTAAAAAAGAAATATATGAACTAATAAAAGATAAGTTAGATGATAAGACAATTGTTGTTACAAATTCATCAACTATGTTACCAAGTGCACTTGCAAAATATACAGGTCGAAGCGATAAATTTTTAGCTCTTCATTTTGCAAATTCCATATGGAAAAACAATATTGTTGAAGTAATGAGACATTCTAAAACAAGCGATGAAGCATTTGCTAAAGTAATAGATTTTGCTAAAAGTATAAGAATGATGCCTTTGCCCCTTAATAAAGAAAAATCTGGTTATTTATTAAATTCAATGTTAATACCACTTTTATTTTCTAGTCTGGATTTACTAGTTAATGGTATTAGTGATATTAAAAGCATAGATACAGCTTGGAAAGTAGGTACAGGGTCTCCAAAAGGACCATTTGAAATCCTTGATACAATTGGACTTAAGACTGCTTATGACATTGTAAATATGTATGTAAAAATTTCTAAATTATTTGCCCCATATAATTTTAAAGGTATGGCTAAGTTACTTAAAAGTTATATAGATGAAGGAAAACTTGGTAAATCTAGTGGAGAAGGTTTTTACAAATACGATGTATAAACAGATTTATAAAACACCAGAAGGGATAGATGATATTATTTTAGAGTCTGATGGCAAGTATCTTTAAGTGACTTTACTATGGAAATAATTAAATATATTAAAGAAATTCCTTATGGTAAAACAATAACTTATGATGATATTGCAAGAAAAATTGCTAAAAATAAAAATATAAAAAGAATGTCTGTTCAAGCTGTCGGTGGTGCTTTTGGTAGATTTTTGAAATTGTACCTCAAGAAAAATATATTAGTGAAGATTTAGATTATAATGATGAAAACTACCGTGTTTCAATTGAACATAATGATTATCTAAAAGACATGTATTATTAGAACAAACAGGTGATAAAGACATAGATAATTAGCTTAAAACAATTAGAAAATAAAAAACTAATTGTTTTTCTTTATCAATTTGTGTAAAAAAATAAATATTTTTATTGTTTGACATAGGTTAAAGTGATAAAATAAGAACATGGGAGGATATTAATATGGAAAAATATGTTTATTTGTTTCAAGAAGGAAACAAAGATATGAGAAATCTTCTTGGGGGTAAAGGTGCTAATTTAGCAGAAATGACTAATATTGGACTACCTGTTCCAAGTGGATTTACAGTTACAACAGAAGCTTGTAACAAATATTATGAAGATGGAAAGAAATTATCTAGTGAAGTAATTGACCAAATTAAAGAAGCTTTGGTTAAACTAGAAGAAAAAAGTGGTAAAAAATTTGGTGATTTAGAAAATCCATTACTAGTAAGTGTAAGAAGTGGTGCTAGAGCTAGTATGCCAGGTATGATGGATACTGTACTTAATCTAGGTTTAAATGATGAAATAGCAGCATCTTTTGCAGAAAAAATTGGTAATAAAAGATTTGTTTATGATTCTTATAGAAGATTTATTCAAATGTTTGCAGATGTAGTAAAAGGATATGCAAAAAGTAAATTTGAAACTATTATAGATGAAGTTAAAGCTAAAAAAGGTGTTAAAAATGACATTGATTTAGATGAAAATGATATGTTTGAATTAACAAATCTATTTAAGAGTGCTTATAAAGAATTTGCCGGAGAAGATTTTCCACAAGAACCATTTACACAATTAATTGAAGCTGTTAAAGCTGTATTTAGAAGTTGGAATAATGAAAGAGCTATTTATTATAGAAGAATAAATGATATTCCATCAAGTTGGGGAACTGCCGTTAATGTTCAAGAAATGGTTTATGGAAATAGTGGAGAAAATTCCGGAACTGGTGTTGCATTTACAAGAAATCCAGCAACTGGAGAAAAAGCATTATTCGGTGAATATTTAATAAATGCTCAAGGTGAAGATGTTGTTGCAGGTATTCGTACACCTAGTCCAATTGCAACATTAAAAACTGAAATGCCTGAAGTTTATGAAGAATTTGCTAGTATTGCTCAAGAGTTAGAAAATCATTATAAAGACATGCAAGATATGGAATTTACTATTGAAAATGGTAAGTTATTCATTCTTCAAACAAGAAATGGTAAAAGAACAGCAAGTGCTGCTGTTAAAGTTGCTGTTGATTTAGTAAGTGAAGGAATGATTACTAAAGAAGATGCAATTCTTATGGTTGATCCAAAGCAACTTGATGCCTTATTACATCCAACATTTACTGGTGAATCACTAAAAAGTGGTAAAGTAGTTGCTGAAGGTCTAGCTGCATCTCCTGGAGCAGGAACTGGAAGAATTTATTTCAATGCAGCAGATGTAATTGAAAATAAGAAAAAAGGTATTGATAGTATTTTAGTTAGACTTGAAACATCACCAGAAGACATTGAAGGAATGAATTCAAGTAAAGGTGTTTTAACTATTCGTGGTGGTATGACTAGCCATGCAGCCGTAGTTGCTCGTGGTATGGGTATTTGCTGTGTAAGTGGAGCATCAACTATCGTTTTAAATGAAGAAGAAAAAACTTTAAAAACACCAGATGGAAGCATCTTTAAAGAAGGAGAATACTTATCAATTGATGGTTCAACTGGTAAAGTATATGCTGGAAAACTAGAAATGCAAGAAGCATCTATTAGTGGAGACTTTGAAACATTTATGTCTTGGGCAGATGAAGCTAGAGATTTAAAGGTAAGAACAAATGCTGATACCCCAAAAGATGCAATGCAAGCAAGAAAATTTGGAGCTGAAGGAATTGGTCTTTGTCGTACAGAACACATGTTCTTTGAGCGTGACAGAATATTCAACTTTAGAAAAATGATTTGTGCAACAACCCTAGAAGAAAGAGAAAAAGCTTTGGAAAATATTTTACCATATCAAAGAAAAGACTTTGAAGGCTTATTTGAAGCTATGGCACCATTCAGTGTTGTTATTAGATATTTAGACCCACCTCTACATGAATTCTTACCAAAAACGGAAAAGGAAATTAAAGAACTTGCAGATGATTTAGGTAAAACTGTTGAAGAATTACACGAAGTAATTGCATCACTAAAAGAATTCAATCCAATGATGGGACACAGAGGATGTCGTTTAGCAATAACTTATCCAGAAATTGCTAAGATGCAAACAAGAGCTGTTATTGAAGCAGCAATTAATGTAACTAAGAAAGGTACTCCAGTTACACCTGAAATTATGATACCTTTAGTTGGTGAAGTTAAAGAATTAAAATATGTTAAAGATATCGTAGTTAAGACTGCAGATGAAATTATTGCAGCATCTGGAATAGATTTAAAATATGAAGTTGGAACAATGATTGAAATTCCAAGAGCTGCCCTTTTAGCAGACCAAATTGCTACAGAAGCTGAATTCTTTAGTTTTGGTACAAATGACTTAACACAAATGACATATGGATTTTCTAGAGATGATGCTGGTAAATTCTTAAATTCATATTATGAAAAAGGAATTTTTGAATTTGACCCATTTGCTCGTATTGACTTTGATGGTGTTGGACTACTTATGGAAATGGGAGCAACAAAAGGTAGAAGTGTAAATCCAAAACTTTCTCTAGGTATTTGTGGAGAACATGGTGGAGATCCAGCAAGTGTTGCTTTCTGTGATAAACTAGGATTTAATTATGTATCTTGTTCACCATATAGAGTGCCAATTGCTAGACTAGCAGCAGCTAAAGCAGCAATCCTTAGAAAACAAGGAAAATAATTATTGATTTTTATAAACCTAACATGAAAATGTTGGGTTTTTTATAAAAACGATATGTTTAATAATTGCTTTTTAATCTTTTTTGAATAATTTGGCTTTTTCGTTTCGTTTCATTTGTTAAATCTTCTAATGTGAATTCAAGCAATTGTGAAAGATATAGTATTTCTACTAATAATTTTTTTGCAGTTTCTTTTTCAAGCTTTTGGACTAAATCATTTCCTAATTTATAAAGTGTCAGAAATGTTTCTATAATATCCTTGTTACTTGTTGCAGAAAAATTTTCTCTTAAAGATACATTTGTAATGTTACAAAAATATAATATCATAAATAAACAATCAATATATTCTTCTAATATACGATTTTTTTCACCAGTTTGATTTATTGACCAAAATTTAAAACATCTTGTTTCGTTAGCTAGTTCTCCAAATTCTACCAATAATTCAAGTTTATATTTTTTTATAATTTCAGGAGATTTGATATCAAATTGTAATGAAAATAAATCGTCTAAATATTTTGTTTCTTTATATATTTTTTCTATGTTTAGCATAAATGTCACTTCTTTCTTTTTATAAGTATTGTTAATTAATCGGATTATATGATGTATTTTATCATTAAAAATAGTATTTTGCAACTAACTGATGTTGTAAAAATTGCTGTAGAATGAAAATTAAATTATTTAAAAGATGTTTATGATATAGAAAATAATTGTAATAATGTCTATAATCAAAGTACCGAGTCAAAGGATTGTATTTAACTACTATTGAGATTACCAATGATGATATAAAAAATATAGAAAGAGATTACAATCATGTGGATTTGAACGAGCAAAAAAATTAAAAGAAAATATCATGGCAGATATTTATATATAAAAGCCTAAGGAATGTGATTAGTTCATAATTCCTTAGGCTTATTTTTTTTGTAATTTTAAATTTGATGGTATAATTAATGTGTGTTAAAGATAAAAGCATTTTGCATAAAATAGTATTTATTTTTTTAGGTAAATTCAAAATAGTGGTATTAATTAGTGCAAATGAAATTATGTTAATTTCTTTAATCTATTACCAATTAGGGCTGTGGCTAAAGCAGCAATCCTTAGAAAACAAGGTAAATAAAAATATAGAAAGAGCGATTAAAAAGTTTCGCTCTTTTTCATGTTTATTTGTATGTAAAACTTTATATAAAAAAGCACTATTTAAAAAGCTAATTAGATAAAAGCGTGAAAACTCTTTTATTTTGGATTAAAATAGTGTAATATATAGGTGGTGATTTTTTATGACTGTTTTAATAACTGGTGGAGCTCGTTCGTTAGGGGCATGTATTGCAGAATTATTTGCTAGTAAAGGTTTTGATGTAATAATTAATTATAATAATAGTTATGTTGATGCAAATAATTTAAAGAATATATTAGAAAAAGAATATGATGTAAGATGCTTAGTTTGTAAAGCTGATGTAAGTAATGAAGCTGAAGTAAGAAAGATGTTTGATGTAATAAAGAATACATTTGGTAATATTGATTGTGTTATAAATAATGCTGGTATATGTAAAGATAATAGTTTAGATAGTAAAACTAGTGAAGAATTTATGGATGTAATTAAAGTTAATTTGGTTGGGACATATTTAGTAAGTAAGTATAGTTTAGATGTAATGAAAAAAGGATGTATAATAAATGTTGCAAGTAATAATGGATTTAATGGTAGTTATATAGAAAGCATAGATTATGATGCTTCAAAAGCTGGCATTATAAATATGACCCATAATTTTGCTAAATATTTAAGTCCAGATATAAGAGTTAATGTAATATGCCCAGGTTGGATAGAAAGTGATATGACAAGTAATATAGATAATTATTTTAAAAAAAGTGAGATAGATAAAATTATGTTAGGTAGATTTGCTAAAAAAGAAGAGATTGCTGATGCAATATATTTTATGGTTAGTAATGAATATGTAAATGATTGTGTGTTAAAAATAGATGGGGGGATTAAGTAATGTTAGAAGATGTTTTTAAAAATATTGATGATATATGTATGTTTAATAGTAAAAAAGTTTTAGAAGCTTTTTGGAAGTGTCATGTAAGTGAGGCACATTTTACATCTACATCTGGTTATGGTTATGGAGATATTGGAAGAGATACAGTTGAAGAGGTTTATAAAACAATATTTAAAGCTGAAGATGCTTTAGTTAGAAATCAATTTATTTCTGGTACTCATGCTTTATCTACAGCATTTTTTGGATTACTTAGACTAGGGGATTTATTATTATCAATTTGTGGTAAACCCTATGATACATTAGATAGTGTAATTGGTTTTAATAACAATTTAAGTAGTTTAAAATCATTTGGGATAAATTATGACCAAATAGAGTTAGTAGATAATGATTTTAATTATGATGTAATAAGTAAATATTTAAGAGAAAATAAAGTTAAAGTAATAGAAATACAACGTTCAATTGGTTATAGTGATAGAAAATGTATAAGCATAGAACAATTAGAAAAAGTTATTAAATTAATTAAAAGTATTAATAAAGATATTATTGTAATGGTTGATAATTGTTATTGTGAATTTGTTGGAAAAAAGGAACCAATTGAAGTTGGTGCTGATATATGTGTTGGTTCTCTAATTAAGAATTTAGGGGGAGGAATTGCTAGTAATGGGGCTTATATAGTTGGTAGAAGTGACTTAATTCATTTATGTAGTGAAAGGTTAAATGTGGCTGGAGAAGCTAAGGAAGTTGGTCCTAGTCTAGGGGCTAATAAAATGTTTTTACAAGGACTTTATTTTGCTCCTTCAGTTGTTGCAAGTGCCTTAAAAACTAATGTATATGCTGCATACTTATTGGAAGATTTAGGTTATGAAGTAAGTCCAAAGTGGAATGAAGAAAAATCTGATATTGTTTTAGCAATTAAATTTAATGATAGAAATAAATTAATTAAGTTTGTGGAAGGTATTCAAAGTGCCTCAGCGATAGATGCAAGTTGTGTGCCAATTCCTACAAAAATGCCTGGTTATGATGATGAAATAATTATGGCATCTGGTTCATTTACACAAGGTTCATCAATTGAAATTTCTTGTGATGGACCATTAAGAAGTCCTTATATAGCTTATTTGCAAGGTGGACTTACATTTGAATATGGTAAAATTGCTGTATTAAAAGCTATTGAAAATATTAAGTAATTTATGATAAAATTATGGGGAGGTGTTTATTATGTTTGTTGATGAACTAACAATTAAACTATTAGCAGGTTCTGGTGGAGATGGATGTACTTCATTTAGAAGAGAAAAATTTGTGCCAATGGGAGGTCCTGATGGTGGAAATGGTGGCAAGGGTGCTAGCATTATTTTTGAAGTAGATAAAAATTTAAAAACGTTGGTTGATTTAAGTTATCGTAAGATTATAAAAGCTCCGAAAGGAGAAAATGGAAAGGGTTCTAATAAATATGGAAAGAATGCTGAAGATATAATTATTGCTGTACCTGAAGGAACTACTGTTATTAATACCGAAACTAATGAAGTAATGGCTGATTTAATTAATGATAAAGAAAGATTTGTAGTTGCTCATGGTGGTAGAGGTGGCAAAGGAAATAAATCATTTGCAACTCATGATGTTCCAGCTCCAAAATTTAGTGAAAAAGGTGAACCTGGTGAAGAAGTAATTGTTAAACTTGAATTAAAAGTTTTAGCAGATGTTGGACTAATTGGAATGCCTAGTGTTGGAAAATCAACTTTATTATCTGTTATTAGTGCATCAAAACCAAAGATTGCTGCTTATCACTTTACAACATTAAATCCTAATCTTGGTGTTGTAAAACTTAAAAATGGTGATAGTTTTGTGATGGCTGATTTACCTGGTTTAATTGAAGGAGCATCGAATGGTGTTGGTCTTGGAATAGAATTTTTAAAACATGCCATGCGTACAAGAATAATTGCTCATGTTGTAGATATGGGTAGTAGTGAAGGAAGAAATCCTTCACAAGACTATAGGGTAATAAGAGAAGAAATAGAAAAATATAGTGAAATACTAAAAAATAAAAAAGAAGTTGTTATTGCAAGTAAGATGGATTTAACTGATGGTAGTAAGAATTTAGAAGAATTTAAGAAAAACTATCCAAATGTTGAAGTAATACCAATTAGTGCTTTTAATATGGAAGGCATTGATGAAATGATTGAAAGACTTATGGAAATATTAAAAGAAACTCCTAAAGAAGAGTTGTATCCACAAGAATCATTTAAAGTATATAAATATGAAGATAATGTTCCGTATAAGATTAAGAAAGATGGTAATATCTGGGTAGTAAGTGGTAAAGAAATAGAAACGTTATTATTAATGACTAAGTTTAATGAAGATGAAGGAGTTTTAAGATTTGCTCGTAAGTTTAAAGGTATGGGTATTGAAGATGAATTAGAAAAAATGGGTGCTAAAGTAGGAGATGAAGTCCAAATCCTAGATTATATGTTTACCTTCAAGGGTTAAGACATCACCGATTTTTAAACCATAACTAGTATTTTTAGGAATAATTAAAATACTAGTTTTTTTCTTGTCATTATCAGTTTGTAAATACTTAAATCTTGGCATATTTAAGTATTTAGATAAAATAGTATGTCTATCATTAATAATAAGACAGTCATATTCTTTTTTAGAAAATTTAAAATATTTGTTTTTGTTTTTTATTATTTTAATTATTGGTATATTCATACTTAATTATATGAAATATTATTGATAAAATTCTTATATTTTGATATTATATAGATGGTGATAAGTAAAAATGTATAGTTATATAAAAGGGTATGTTACAGAAATAAATAGTAATAATATTACAGTAGAAGCAAATGGAGTAGGTTTTTTAATATATGTTCCAAATCCTTTTTGTTATGAAATAGATAAAGAATATAAAGTATATGTATATAATAAAATTGGAGAAGATGAGTATAGTTTATATGGTTTTAAAGAAAAAGATGAGTATGAATTATTTTTAAAACTTATTAGTGTTAAAGGTTTGGGGGCTAAACTAGCTTTACCTATACTTGCAACTGGTTCAATTAATGGTATTGTGGATGCTATAAATAGAGAAAATATTTTGTATTTAACTAAGTTTCCTAAGATTGGTGAAAAATTAGCTCGTCAAATTGTGCTTGATTTAAAAGGTAAGATTAATATTGAAGTAAGCAAAGTAGAAGATGATAGTACAGAAGATTTAATGGAAACTTTAAGTGCCCTAGGATATAAAACTTCTGAAATTAAGAAAGTTATTAGTCAAATAAATAAATCTAGTACTTTAGAAGAACAAGTAAAAGAAGCTTTAAGGCTTTTACTAAAGTAGGTGATTAAATGAAGAAAAATGGGTTTACTTTAGTGGAATTACTTGCTGTTGTGGTTATTCTTGCTTTAATTACTTTAATGGGTACAGTGGGAGTAAGTTCTTTAAAAGATGGTATTAATAAAAGTATGTGGAATAGTACAGTTGAATTAATTGAAACAGCTGCTAAAAGATATGGAGAAGATAAGAAAAATATTATTATAAATAAAAATGAAAGTTGTACAATTAATGGAGTTAGTCATAAACCTGGATATGAAGTAACTGTGGAAGATTTAATAAGTAAGAAATATATTGCTACAAAAGAATATGCAATTAAAAATGGACAAGAAGTAAAGGTACTGGTTAATAATACAATTGAAAAAAGTAAGAATGAAAATGAAAATTTTACTAATGGTTATTATGTAAATAATGGTAAGGTATGTATTTATATTGAAGATAATTTAAGTTATGCAAAATACATTGGATAAAAAAAGCCTCGCAATAAAGCGAGGTTTTATAATGTTTCTATTACTTCAGTTGGTGTTTTTCCAATAAAGGCATTTTTTAATTCTATTTCATCTTCACCGATATCATCATCAACATCAATAACACGAAGTATTTCATCAACACTAGTTAAGCCAGCAACAACTTTTTCAAGACCATCTTCAAGTAAGCTTGTTACATCTGATTTTTTATATACTAAATGTCTTAATTCACTTTTCTTAACATTATTAGTAATAGCATCTCTGATATTTTGATTTATTTCTAGAACTTCATGTAAAGCAATACGTCCAGAATAACCATTAATACATTCACTACATCCACAAGGAGTGTATACTTCATTAATTTCTTTATGTAATACTTTTTCAAATAATACCTTTTCATAATGAGTAGTAGGTCTGCTTTGACGACATTTTGGACATAATCTTTTAACAAGTCTTTGAGAAATAATACCTGATAAAGCACTTCCTAATAAGTAACGTTCAACTTCCATATCTAGTAATCTTTCAATTGTATTTAAAGAATTATTGGTGTGGATTGTTGATAGTACTAAGTGACCAGTGATTGATGCACGAACTGCAATACGAGCTGTTTCATCATCACGAATTTCCCCAATCATTATGATATCTGGGTCTTGACGAAGAATACTTCTTAAGGTTGTTCCGAATGTTAAACCAATATCACTCATTACTTGAACTTGATTTATTCCTTCAATTTTCATTTCCACCGGGTCTTCAACAGTTATTATATTTTTAGATACAGTATTAAGTATTTGTAACATACTATATACAGTTGTTGATTTACCTGAACCAGTTGCTCCAGCTACTAAGATAATACCATTTGGAACTTTTATTAATTTATTTATTTTAGCTAGATTTTTTTCAGATAAGCCAAGATTTTCTAAGCCAGCTGATGACATTGTATAATTAAGAATACGAATAACTATTTTTTCTCCATCAACAATAGGTAGAGAAGATACACGTAAGTCCAAATCAATTTGGTCAGATAAGTTTTTAATAGCTCCATCTTGAGGAAGTCGTGACTCTGTAATATTCATACCACTAATAATTTTTATTCTTGTTAAAAGGTTTTTCTTTACAAATGCCGGTACTTTGGCGTATTCTAATAATTCCCCATCAATTCTAATGCGAACATTAAGGTAATCTTCAGTTGGGTCAAAATGAATATCTGATGCTTTTTTATTTATAGCATCAATAATCATTTCATTGACGATATCAACAACAGGTTTATTTTCATAGTCAAAATCTCTAAACATCTGTATCACACAATTCCTTTATTCTTTTAATATTATAACACGTATTAATTAATTCTACAATTAAATTTTTAAATATTTTAAAAAATTTTGAGGTGAAGTTTGACATAACAATTAAATATATGGTAAAATAGTATCTTCTTTTAGGAAGAGAAAGTTTTGTGGTTTTATGAAAAAACAAGAAGAACAAAAACATTTTTTAAGTTTAATGGCTAGAATTGGTGATTATATATTTATAGATATATCTAAACTTGATATTGCAAATGGTTATAATCCAACAACATTATCAGATATAGATTCTTTTACAATGCATTTTTCTACTTATGAAATTATAAATTCTATTAAAAGAGCTAATTTAGCTATTGATAGATATATAAATGGTTCTTTAGTAATTGAAGATAATCAAAAACATAACCCTATTAAAGTAATTGATAAAGATTTTTATAATGGATTTAGAATAGATTTATATTTAAGTGAAAAAATGAAAAATAAAATGGAAATAAATAATATTTTAAATAAATTTAGAAGTATATGTAAAGATGAAGTAATTGAAGAGTCTTTTATAAAAAGTATTAAAAGTAATAATTTAGATTTAGCTGTTGATATTTTATTTAATTTACCATACTTAACTTTAAGAAAATTTATTGTTTATTTAATAGAAAATCGTAATAAAGAATTAGAAATACAAAAAATACAAGAAAGAATTAGAGATAAAACAACATAAAAAAGTTGTTTTTTTTGACTATTTTGTATTATAATATTAATAGGGATGTGGTAATCATGTTTAAAAAGAAGAATGAAATAGATACTGGTGGCTTAAACGAAATAATTTATTTAAGTAAGAATATTTTAAAATTACTATTTATTATTTTAATAATAGGTATTGTTTTAGCTGGTACAATTCTTTTGAAAGAACTTGGTGCTTTTAAATTTATTGGAGGGGTTTTAAGTGTTTTAGCACCACTTTTTATTGGATTTGTTGTAGCATGGTTATTTGCACCATTAGTAGATAAACTTACTAAAAAAGGTATGTCAAGAATACTTGCATCAATGATTGTTTATGTAGTATTTATTGCATTTTTATTAGTGTTCTTTAGAATATTTATTCCGATTATTTATAATGAATTAAATGAATTAATTAAAACATTACCTAGTATATTAAGTAAGATAACTGATTTTATAAATAATATATTTGATAAATTAGATACTGATGCTTTTGATATGGAAGCTGTTAAAACTAATATTTTAGATGCAATTACAATGTATGGAACTAATATTTCAAGTAATTTACCAACTACAATTGTTAGTATTATGTCAAATTTAGTTAGTGGTTTAGGTACAATTTTCTTTGGTTTAATTATTGGTTTATACATGTTATTTGATTTTGATAATGTTACAAATTTACTTCTTAAGGTTATACCTACAAAGCATCAAGTTGAAGTGGCATCATTAGTGGAAAAGATTGGTTTTGAGGTAAGAAAATGTGTTAATGGAACTTTGTTAGTTGCTTGTATGGTATTTGTTTGTGATACAATTGGTTTTAGTATTATTGGTTTAAAATCAGCTTTATTATTTGGTTTGTTCTGTGGTATTACTGATTTAATTCCATATATTGGTCCATACCTAGGTACTGCAGTGGCAACAGTTGTTGGTCTTACCCAAAGTCCTTTAATAGGTCTTGGTGTATTTATCATAGCTTGCGTTGTTCAACTTGTTGAGTCTTATGTGTTACAACCAATTGTAATGAGTAAAGCTACTAATTTACATCCAGTTATAATTATTTGTGGTCTACTTATTTTTGGACACTTTTTTGGTATAGTAGGTATGATTTTAGCAACACCGATTATGTCTGTTATTAAAGTTATATTTGAATTTATTATAGAAAAATTTAAGTTATTTGAAAGAAATATTGATGAAGAAAAAGCGCTGTGATAACATATTGCTTTTAATGTTTTCTTACTATAAAGGGTTTTACCAAACATAAGTAAAATTGATGGTCAAATACACTTGACAAGAGGTAAATTTATGTGTATATTAATAAATGTAATCGTTGATGTGAGATGTTATTTAAGAGTTCTTATAGAAAGTTAGTGGTTGATGGAAACTAATAGAAAGTTTAAATAATTGCTACTTACAGAGATTAATCGGGTTATTCCGTTATCAAAATTAAGTTAATTAAAGGATGGTACCGTCTTAAAAGACTCCTTTTGGACCATTCTTTTTTGTTTTAGAAAGGATTTGATTTTATGAAAATATTTGTTATTGGGGGAAAAAGTGGTAGTGGTAAAAATGAAGTTGCCAAAATGGTTAATGAGTTTTATATTTATAAATTAAAAAAATGTGTTACAACAGAATTTAGTAAATATATTAAATTATTTGCAAAAGAACTTACTGACTGGGATGGAATAAGTCAAAATAAACCTAGAAGATTTTTACAAGAATTTGGGGCGAAAGTTAGAAGTTATGATGAAAGATTTTTAACTAAGAGAATGATTGAAGACATTTCACTTTATGAAGGTTTTGCTGATGTAGTAATAATTAGTGATGCAAGAATGCCTTTGGAATTCGAAGATATGAAAGAGAATTTCGATGATGTAACAAGTATTTTAGTGATAAATAATTTTGCCCCGAGTAAACTTTCTATTGAAGAACAAAGTGATATTACAGAACGAGCGCTAGAAAATTACGATGAATTTGATTATATAATTGCTAATGATGATTTAGCTAAAACAAAAGAAAAAGTATTTAAAATATTGGAGGAATTAGAATGAATATAAAAGATTTATTTATTAACTTTTTTATAAGTAAAGGACATAAACAAATACCTAGTGCACCGGTGGTTCCTGAGAATGACCCATCTGTATTATTTAATACTGCTGGTATGCAACCTTTAATACCATATTTAATGGGAGAACCACATCCTTATGGAACAAGATTATGTGATTATCAAAAATGTATAAGAACTAATGACTTAGATGCTATCGGAGATAGAACCCATCATACTTTTTTTGAAATGTTAGGTAATTGGTCTTTAGGGGATTATTTCAAAGATGAAAGTATTTCTTGGAGTTTTGAATTTTTAACAGAACATTTAAACATACCGGTGGAAAGACTTGCTGTGACAGTTTTTGCTGGTAATGATTTAATTCCATTTGATGAAGTAAGTTATAATAAATGGCTTAGTTTAGGAATAAAAAAAGAAAGAATTGCAAAGACTGTGGAAGATAATTTCTGGATAGCTGGAGCATCTGGTCCTTGTGGTCCTGATACAGAAATATTTTACTTTAGAAGTAATGATGAAATACCAGAAAACTTTGACCCAGAAGATGAACGTTGGGTGGAAATTTGGAATAATGTATTTATGCAATATTTTAAAGATGAAGCTGGTAATGTAACAGAACTTCCTAAGAAAAATGTTGATACAGGAATGGGTGTTGAAAGAGTTACTGCAATCCTTGAAGGTGTAAATGATAATTATAAATCAAGTATATGGAGTGATGTAATTGATTTAATAAGTAATATTTCTAATTTACCATATGAAGGTAATGAAGAAAGCATGAGAATTATTGCTGACCACATTAGAACTGCTGTATTTATTAGTGCAGACCCAGCAGGTATAAAACCAAGTAATACTGACCAAGGGTATATTTTAAGAAGATTAATAAGAAGAGCAATAAGACACGCTAAGAAATTAAATATTGATATAAATAGTAATTGGGAAGAACAAATAGCTAGATTACTTATTTCTAAATATAAAAAGTATTATAGTGAACTTGATAGTAATGAAGTTGTTGTTTTAGAAGTTTTGAAAAATGAAAAAGAAAAATTTAATAGAACTTTAGAAAAGGGTTTAAGAGAATTTGCTAAAGTAAGTAATAAAGATATTGATGGAGATGTAGCATTTCATTTATATGATACTTATGGTTTTCCAATAGAACTTACTGAAGAACTTGCTCATGATGCTGGCATTAATGTTGATGTTAAAGGCTTTCAAGAAAAATTTAAGGCTCATCAAGAGTTGTCAAGAACTGCATCTGCTGGAAAATTTAAAGGTGGTCTTGCTGGAAATAGTGAGATAGAAACTAAATATCATACTGCAACTCATTTACTAAATGCTGCTTTAAAAGTTGTTGTTGGACCAGATGTTCACCAAAAGGGAAGTAATATTACTGATGAGAGAATGCGTTTTGACTTTAGCTGTGACCATAAACTAAGTGATGAAGAAAAACAAAAAACTGAAGATTTAGTAAATTTATGGATTAGTGAAGGTTTAGATGTTCGTGCTCAGGAAATGGCTAAAGAAGATGCTATTAAAAGTGGGGCAGAATGTATGTTTATTGAAAAATATCCAGATATAGTTACTGTTTATTCTATCGGAGATATTTCTAAAGAGCTATGTGGTGGTCCACATGTTAAAAATACTAGTGAACTAGGACATTTTAAGATAAAAAAAGAAGAAGCTTCTAGTGCTGGTGTTAGAAGAATTAAAGCAATTTTAGAATAAAGTATTGATATTTATATAAAATTTGCTTATAATATAAAATGTAAGATTACCCAGGAAGTGGGTAATGCCTACAAAAATATGACTTTTGAAAATGACACTACGCTCAAATAATGGCTAGTGTCTTTTTTCCTACATTAGTTTTAACATTACAACTATTAATACGATTATAATTAATAAAAGAGTATTTTTATTCTCTTCGTTCATAACTTTACCACCTAGCCCTTTCTCCCCTTAAGTTTAACCTTGGAAAAGTACCGAACCAAATAGAAAGTAGGCACTACCACTTTTGGGTAACGGTGAACTATTATACACATATTTTTGTGCGTTGCAACACTTTCGACATCACATAGCAAAGTTTGACGTGTGAATGTGTTGTTTTTTTGGCTAAATACAACATAAAAGGGTTGTGTTTTTTAGTTGATATGGTATAATTTTGGTAAATATGGAGGCTTTATGGAATATTTGAGTGTGTATAATGAAAGAAGAGAAAAACTAAATAAAAAAGTTGCTCGAGGAGAAAAATTACTTGATGGTGAACATATTTTAATATCAATTATATTTATTGAAAATAATGAAGGTAAGTTTTTAATGCAAAAAACATCAAAAGAAAAGGGAAGTAAATATAGTTCAACTGGTGGTCATGTTTTAGAAAATGAAAATTCAAAAGATGCAATTATAAGGGAAGTAAAAGAAGAATTAGGAATTGATATTCCTAAAGATTCTCTTGTTGTTCTTGGTGGTATAACTTTAGGGATACCTATATTTGATGTATATTATTTAAAGAAAGATATTGATATAAATAAATTAAGTTTACAAAAAGATGAAGTAGAAAGTGTAAGTTATTTAAATAAGAAAGAAATAAGTAAATTAATTAGAGAAGAAAATATAACTAAATCACACGGAATAATATTTGATAAGTTTATAAAGTAAGGAAAATTGTTTTAAGCAAATAGAAATTATAAATAAAATTAACTTAAGAAATATAATTAATAAAGCTAAAGTAGTAATTGGAGTAAGTGCTGGAGCAATAAATTTAAGTAATGAAGCAATATATTATAATGATTATAGTGAAAAGATAGAAATATATGATGGTATTGGTTTAACAGATATTAATGTTTATCCTCATTTTGATATAAATAATAAGGAATTTTTAGAAGAAGTAAAGATGGTAAGTAAGATAAAAGCTTTAATTGCTTTACCAAATGAATCTTTTATAAAACTTGATGATGAACAAATTGAGTTTTGTGGAGACTGTTATAAAGTAGCAAATGATAATATCATAGAAATAAATTAATGGAGGTACTATGGAATATTGGGATTTATATGATAAGGATAAGAATAAGTTAAATAAAACAGTTAAAAGGGGAGATTATTTAAGTGATGATGAATATCATTTGGTAGTTAATGCCTGGATAATGAATGATAAAAATGAGTTTTTGATTTCACAACGTTCAGCGAATAAAAAACATCCTTTAATGTGGGAATGTACTGGTGGTTCAGCTTTAATGGGAGAAGATTCACTTGAAGCTGCTAAAAGAGAAGTGCTTGAAGAGTTAGGACTTGATTTTAAAAATGTTGAAGGTGTATTTGTAGGAAGTACTTTAAGATATTATGAAGGATGTCCAGATATTTTAGATGTATGGTTATTTAAATATAATTGTGATATAAGTGATGTAACAATACAAGTTGAAGAAGTAAATTGTGCAAAATGGGTAAGTAAAGAGGAATTAAAAACAATGTGTCAAAATGGGGAGTTTGATAAAAACCCATATTTTGATGAAGTAATGAAATGGTGTTAGTATGAAAGAGATTATATATAATAATGATAATATAAATTTAAGGGATGTAACTAGTAAAAGTGTTAGAATAAAAGTTTTATTAATAAATAATGGGAAGTTACTTATTGGTAATGAAGATGGATGTTTTATGTTTATTGGGGGACATCAAGAAGATAATGAAGAATTAGTTGATACTTTAAAAAGAGAAGTAAAAGAAGAAACTGGTATAGAGTTAGAAAATGAAGTAATAAATAATCCGTTTTTAAAAATAATTTATTTAAATAAAGATTATCCAAATAAGGGTGAAAATAGAGAAAGTGATATTTATTATTATGCCGTTGAAACTAACAAATTACCTAATTTAGAAAATGTTAATTATACTGAAAGTGAGATAAATAAACATTTTGAATTAATATATATTGATTTAGATGATGCAATTAATATTATAAAAGAAAATATTCCCAATCATAAAGATAATAAAATTATATCTAAAGATATGATTATTGCTTTAGAAGAATATGAAAGGATAAAATAGTTATGCAAATGGAAACTGAAATTAGTGTTTTAGTTAAAACAGATTATGAAACATTACAAAAAGAATTAAAAGAAAATAATTTTTTATTAAAAGAAGAGTATGTTGTAAATGATATTTATATGATAGATGAAAACGTTAATATTTCTAATATGAGTTATTTAGATATTCTAAAAAAATGTATTTTAGTTAGAGATATTGTTGGCTTTGAAAAAGTTTTATTATATAAATATAAAAAATATGCTGAAAATGGCGATATTTTAGAACAAGGAAAAGTTAGATGTCCAATTACTGATGTTGATAAAGCTGTTAAATTTATGGAAGCAATACATTATAAAAGATTGTTTGATATAAGTGATAAATGTATTGTTTATGCAAATGATAAATCAGAATTAGTTGTGCAACTTGTAAATGATAAATATATATTTATTGAAATGGAATCAACTGGTGATTATATAGATAGAAAATATAGGAATGTTGAAGAAATGAAAAGTGATTTATTAAGTTATAATTTATCTATTGATGAAAGTAATTTCTTTGTAAAAAAAGCAGAAATAATGTTAAAAGAAATTTTGGGAAAATAACTATATTTTGAGGGAAGACTTATGAATAAAATTTATGTAGTTAGACATGGAGAAACAGATTGGAATAAAAATGGGATATGTCAAGGAAAAACAAATATTTCATTAAATGAAAATGGGATTGCTCAAGCAAAGGTTTTAAAAGATAAAATTAATGTAAATTTAATTGATATTTGTTATGTTTCTCCATTAAATAGAACCATAGAAACTGCAAAGATTATTACTAATAATAAACTTGATTTAATAATTGATGATAGAATAGTTGAACGAGGCTTTGGTACACTTGAAGGAAAACCATTTAATTATGATGCAACTGCTAAAAGCTGGGATTATGAACTTAATTATGATGAATATGACATTGAGGCAATTAAAGAAGTTTTAAAAAGAGCTAAAGATTTTTTAGATTATTTAAATAAGACTTATGATAATAAAAATATCTTAATAATATCTCATGGAGCATTTATCAAGGCTTTGTATTTTAATATTGTTGGTTATAACAGTAAAACAGACTTTTTGTCGTTTTTTCCAAAAAATGGGGAAGTATTAGAGTTTGATATTTAAAAGAGGAAAAAAATATTAAATAAAAATAATAAGAAAATAATTGACATAACTAATAATTTATAATATATTAATATTGTAAATTATTCAAAGAAAGGAGTGTGATTAAGATGAAAAATTTACAAATGATTTATAATTGTAATGCTGAATTAATCACGCTTTGTTTTATTTAATGTATTTTAAATATCATTTTAGTTTTTGATAGAGTTCTGCATTACGCAGAATTTTTTTGAAAATGGAGGAGAAATGGTATACAAATTAAATATTAATGATAGGGCAGCTCTAGCTATCAAAAATAAAACTAAAAGAGTGGAAATTAGGGCAAATAAAAAGGGAAAAATAAATTATAGCAAAATTAGTTCAAATGATATAATAGAGTTTACTAGTAATAGTTTAGAAGTTTTTTATGCGGAAGTAAAAGAAGTAAATTATTATAAAACTCTTGAAGAATTATTTACTTTAGAAGGAACTAAATATACAACATCTAGCACAGATGATTATGATGAGGCAATTAAAAATGTCTATAAGTTGGATGGATATGAAGAATCAATAAAAAATTTTGGGGTTTATGCAATTCATATTGAATATTTATATAGTGAAAATACTATTTGGGATGAATTATATGAAAAAGCTAAAAATGTAAGAAATAGTAGAGAAGTTTCGAAAATGATTAGTGCTGGAGGTGTTGGAGCAGCAATTCTTACTAAAAACCATCATATTTATACTGGAGTATGTATTGATACCTCTTGTTCACTTGGAATGTGTGCTGAGAGAAATGCTATTGCTAATATGATAACAAATGGTGAAAAAGAAATTTTAAAATTGGTTTGTATTGATTCACGTGGAGTAGTAGCCTCTCCTTGTGGAGCATGTAGAGAATATTTAATGCAACTTTCTAAAAATAGCAAAGATATAGAAATATTAATAGATGAAAAAACAAAAGAATTTGTTAAGTTGGAGGAATTAATCCCTGATTGGTGGGGTTATGATAGAGTATAAATGAAAAATATTAAATTAGTTATTCCTAAGAAGAATGAATATTTTTATAAAGAAAAATTAGAAAGTGATGCAAAAACAATGAGTTATAATGCCGGTTATGAGGTAACATATAGTGGTTATGATTATAAAACTGGTTGTATAGAGTTTAATAAAGAAAATTGGTTTAAGATATTAATTGATGATAAAAGATATTTTGCATATGTAAAAGATTGTGAAATTAACGAGTATGTCGGATATGTAAATTATCAGTATAATGAAAAAGATGATATTTATGAATGTGGAATTTTGATAGAATCTAAATACAGAAGTAAAGGATATGCAAAAGATGCGTTAAGGTTATTAGTTCGTGAAGCAAATAAGAATGGAATAAAATATTTATATGATAATTTTGAAAAAGAAAGAGAGCATACTTTAGAATTATTTTTGAATTTAGGGTTTGAAATTTACAAAGAAACAAAATGGAAAAAATTTGATAATGATGTTGATGGAGTTATTGTAAGAATAAATACAAATGTGGAGGAAAAATGAAAATAATAGAATATGAAGAAAAATATCTTGATGATGTAAAAGATTTATTAGTGGAATTAGAAGAATATATTTTAAGTATTGATGAAGATGATTTAGACCAGTTGCATCCAGAATATAGAGATAAAATGGCATTAATAGATTTAGAAGAAGTAAATGAAAATAATGGTAAATGTTTTTTAGCTATTGAAGATGAAAAAGTAATTGGTCTAATTATGGGAGCGGTTAGAAAATATGATGAGTATGACTATTTAGATTATAAATGTCCAAAATGTGGAGTAGTAACCGAACTTGTTGTATCTAAAAATGTAAGGGGTAGAGGTGTAGGTAAAAAGTTAATGCAAGTAATGGAAGAATACTTTAAAAGTATTGGATGTGAATACATTTCAATTGAAGTATTTGCTTATAATAAAAATGCTATTAAATTTTATGAAAAAGAAGGATATCATACTAGAGGTTTATTTGATATAAAGAAAATATGAGGTAGAATATGTTAGAAAATTATAAATGTGTTATAGCAAGTAAGAGTCAAATTATAGAAAAATGGGATGAAGAAATAAAAAAACATAATTATTCTGAAGAATGGAAAATATATAAAGAACAGTCTTTAAGTAATATGGATACTAGAATAGTTTATATGGGATTACTTGATGGAAAAATTATAACTGAAGCAACTGCAATTATATCTTCTAAAGATAAATGTATGGAAAATAAAGATGATTTAGTTGATAATGGCAAAGCTTATTTATCAGCATTTAGAACAAATAAAGAATATGAAAATCAAGGATATTTTTCAAAATTATATAAGTTTGTGGAAAGCAATTTAAAGAGTAAAGGTTTTAAATCATTAACATTAGAGGTTGAACCAAAAGAGATTAGAAATATACAAATATATTTTAATTGGGGCTTTACTAAATATATTAAAACTGGTTTTTGTAAATATGCAAATGGTGAAGTTGCAATAGTAAATTATTATGAAAAAGAACTTAATTAATGATTTTTGTTTAAAAGTTTGATACAATCATAGGTAAGGAGATGATTGTTTTGAAAAAAATAACTTTTGTAACAGGTAATTGGTCAAAAATTTTAAGTGCCAAACAAATATTGGAACCTTTAGGGATTGAGGTTAACCATGTTAAAATGGAAACAACTGAAATTCAAGCAGATAGTGTTGAAGATATTGCAATGCATTCTGCCAAAGAAGCTAGTGATAAATTAAAGTGTAATGTTTTAAAAAATGATACTGGTTTATTTGTAGAAGCTTTAGGTGGTTTTCCAGGCCCTTATACTCATTATGTTGATGAAAGAATAGGTGAAGATGGACTTCTTAAACTTCTAGAAGGAATTGAAAATAGAAATGCTTGTTTTATTGAAGCTTTTGCTTATTGTGAATATGGAAAAAGTCCGATAGTATTTAAATCAATTACAAAAGGTACAATTGCAAAAGAAAAATCAGGAACCTTTGGCTGGAGTTGGGATTTTATCTTTATTCCAGAAGGATATGATAAAACAATGGGAAACTATAATGATGATGAAAGATGTCATGTTTGGAATACTGATGGTTATAAAGAACTTGCAGAATTCATGAAAGAAAATTAACTATGATTAAAGTTATTGCATTTGATTTAGTGGGAGTTTTGGTTAATGAAAGAGATATTGTTTTATCGAATGAAGAAGAAAAATTAGAAAGATTATTTGGACCTAATTTAAGTGATGAAGAGTATTTGAAAGAAGCAAATAAAATTGTTAATGATGAAACAAATATATTATATATTACAAGGGCATTAATTAATAAATTATATAAAGTAAAAGATAGAGAAATATTTAAAAAGGTAAAAGAAATTAATAGTGATGTAAAAATTGTTATTGCAACTAATCATATATCTTTTGTAAAAGATTTTATTAATAATAATTTTGATACTATGTATTTAGATGATTTAATTATATCTGCTGAAATAAATAAAATAAAACCTAATTTAGATTTTTATAAATATGTATTAGATAAATATAAAATAGAAGCAAATGAATTATTATTTTTAGATGATAATATGGAAAATATAAATAAAGCTAAAGAATTAGGTATACAAACAATTAAGGTAGAAAAGAATAGCAATTTAGTTAGCGAGGTAGAACTTTATATAAAAGACAAATAAGATTGGAGAATAAAAGTGAAAACAATATATTTATTGAGTGGTCCGGGTACAACAGAAGGCTTTTCAAATGTAGTTTCTAGCAAATTACAAAAAGATTTAAAGGATGTAAAAACTATATCTTTTATTGCTTCTTCATCTGAAAATCATGAAAAAAATATGAATTTTGTATTTGGTAATGAAAAAATAACAGGTATGATTAATCATTTGAAGGATTTTGCAAATTTTGAACAAGTAAGTATTGTTGATGATGAAAATAAATATTTAGATATTAATTCAGATGTTATTTACTTACTCGGTGGAAATTATGAAATGCAATTAAGTTTTATTAAAGAAAATAAGTTTGATGAGATACTTAAAATCATAATGGTATTTTACTTTGTACCAGTTGTGGTGCTATGAATGTTGCAGAATATGGTTATTATTCTAAAGATGAAGATATTGAAAAAAGTTTTTTCTATAATCGATTGGGTGTTACTAATATTACAATAGATCCACATTTTGATATAGAAAATGATATACAAGTTGAAGAAGCAAAAAAGATGTCGTTTGAACATGTTATTTATGGAGTTCCAAATTCATCTTGTATAAGGATAAGTAATAATAATGTTGAGATGGTTGGAAAAATTTATGAGTTTAATAATGGAAATGTGATTGAATATAATTAATATAATTTGAGGTGTTATTATGAAAGTATTCTTGTGTGGTGGTGGAAGTGGTAAAATAGTTGCTGATGCCATGAGAAAGTTTGAAAGTTTACTAGATAAAAGTAAACCATTATTGTATGTTCCTCTTGCTATGGAAAGTAGTAGATATGATAGTTGTTTGGCGTGGATTACAAATGAAATGAGTTTAATAAATGTAAAAAATATTGAAATGGTTACAAGTGGAAATGATTTATTTAGTAAAAAATTAGATGATTATTGTGCTATATTCATTGGCGGTGGTAATACATATAAGCTTTTAAAAGATTTAAAGAATAGTAAATCATTTGATAAAATAAAAAATTTTATTAATAATGATGGAATTGTTTTTGGCGGTAGTGCAGGTGCAATTATATTTGGTAAAGATATTAATTCGTGTAGAATGCAAGATAAAAATGATGTTGGGTTAAAAGATACAAAAGGGTTTAATATTATTAAAGATTATTCATTATTATGTCATTTAAATCGTAATGATGGTATTAAATTTAATAGAAATAAAAATTCTGATTATTTATTAGATTTTTCAAAAGAAAATAAAACTATATTTTTACCAGATGATGATACTATTTTTGTAACTGACAATGAAATTAAAATTATTGGAAATTCTGATTATGAAGTATATAAAAATAGAAAATGTGAAATTGTGATAAATGATAAAAAGGAGCAAACATAATGATAAGGCCAGCAAATATAAATGATGCAAAAAATATTATTGAGTTGAATATTAAAGAATGGAAAAATACCTATAAGGGTATATTTCCTAGTGAATATCTTGACAATCTTGATAATTTAAAAGAAGAAACAATACTTAAGTGTCAGGATAAAATACATGAATATGTTGTCTTTGAAGAAAATAATAAAATATTGGGGTTTATAAAATATGGAAATAATAGACAAAATTATTTAAATGAATATGGTGAGATTCATGCTTTATACGTACTAAGTGAATCACAAAAAAATGGAATTGGTAAACAATTAATAAATTATGTACTTGAAAATAATAAAGGAAAATACAAATATTTTTTGGTTGCCACTTTAGCTAAAAACAGTGCAAATGTTTTTTATAAAAAATGTGGATTTAAAAAAGTTGGGAATGTATATTTTGAACTTAATGGTAAAATATATAAAGAAAATTTATATTGTATAACAATGGCTCATAGCTAAAAATATGTTATTAGAAAGAGTGATAAAATATGATTAGATATAGTGATGAAGAAGGTTTTATTAGACCTCATGGAATAAAATATAGAGAAAACCAAGATAAAAATATTAAACTTCCTAAAGTAGCAGTTGGTGTTTTTTCAAGACATCTATTTGAAGATGTAATAGAAAAATTTAGTTCTTTAGAAGTAGGGTATATATCATGTGCTAATATGGATAGGAATGTTTATATAATTAAGTATAAAGATGTGGAAATAACATTCTTTATGGCGGGTGTAAGTGGTCCATGGATAGCTGGTGATATTGAAGAGTTGTATGCTGCTGGGGTAGAAAAAGTTATTATCTTTGGTAATTGTGGAGTACTTGATGCAAATATTGAAGATTGTAGTATAATTATTCCAACCCTTGGATACAGAGATGAAGGAACAAGTTATCATTATGTTCCAGAAAGTGAAACAATAGAAATAAATCCTGATTATAAAAAAGAATTTATTGATATATTAAGAAAGTTTGATTTTGATTATACAAAAGGTGCTACATGGACTACAGATGCTTTTTATAGAGAAACTAAAGATAAGATTAAATATTATAAAGATAATGGAGTAGTTTGTGTAGAAATGGAAGGCACAGTTATTGCAGCAGTTTGTAAAAAACTAAATATGAAATACTTTACTTTCTATTATGCTGGAGATAATTTAGATGGAACTGTCTGGGATAAAAGAAGTTTAAATGGATTAGTAAATATAGATAAAAAGAAGGAAGTATTGCTATTAGCATTAGAGCTTGCTTTAGTAATATGAAAAAGGGGGGGTAAATACAATATGTATAGTGGACTTTTAATATATTTATATGTTATAATAATTGTAAATTCAAGTAAATGTTGGGTGGTTATATGAATAATTTTAATTTTAATTTATTTAAAAATTTTTATTACATTGTTGTTTATAAAGGTGTTACAAATGCTTCAAAAATTTTAAATGTCGCACAACCATCTCTTAGCTTAAGTATTAAAAATTTGGAGTTACAATTAAATAAGGTTTTAATAAATCGTAGTACTAAGCAGTTTCAGCTAACTCAAGAAGGATTAAGATTGTTTGAAACTTTGCAACCTATGTTTGAGAGTTTAGAAAAAAATATAGAGTGTTTTAATGATCAAAAAAGCTATACTGAATTAAATATTGGAATAAGATATAGTTATGCTAAATCAATATTATTAAAATTTATTCAAGAATTTAAAAATAAATATAATAATGTAAAATTGAATGTTGATTTATATTCAAAATTAAGTATAGACAAAGTTACTAATAAAGAATATGATATTGTTATTGATGAAGAAGGATATATTCATAAATTAAACGATGTTTCAACCGAACTATTATGTGAATTAAATAACTATTTTGTATGTGGAAATGAACTGTTTAGTTTATATCAAAATATTAATAGTATAAAACAATTAGACGATGTACCTTTTATCTCTTACAGACCATCCTTGAAATCAGGGAAAATTAAAAAAATGTGTTTTCTAAATGATATTAGTTTTATGGATGTGATAAATATTAATGAATCAAACTTATATTTTTGTTTATTAGAAAACAATTTTGGAATTGGACTATCTAATGAATTGCTACTTAAAGAGTATTTAGAACATGATTCTTTACAAGTCATCGATGTTCAAGAAGAAATATTTAGTGATAAAGTATTAATAGCTTATACAAAAACTAATCAAATTGTTATTGATTTTATAAATTTGTTAAAGAAATTTGTTGATGAGGAGTTGCAATAATGGAAATTTGGGATTTATATGATGAAAAGTTAAATAGAACTGGCGATGTTGTTATTAAAGGAAATGAGATACCTAATGGTTTTTATCATTTAGCTTTAGAGATTTGGATAATTAATTCAAAAAAAGAGATTTTGCTGATTAAGAATTCTTTAGATTATTCAAAACGATATGCTGGTAGTTGGTGTTGTGTAGGTGGTAGTTTTATTTCCGGGGAGAATCAAGAAACCGCTTTAATTAGATTGTTAAATAAAAAAATTGGGATAGTTACAACGATAGAAAAAACAAAACCAATATTTTTAAAACCAGTAAAAAGAAGTTTATTCAAATATGCATATATTACATGTATTTTGTCTGCAGATTTTGATTTAAATAATATTAAATTTAATGATAATGAATCAACAGCAGCAATGTATGTTGATAAGAATGAACTCATTAATATGTGCAATAATGGAGAAATTGCCTATTATTTAATTGATAGAATTGAAAATGAAGTTAGTAAATATTTTTAAAGTAAAGGCCAAATGTAAAAGTTGGCTTTTAATATTAAAAAATATTATATTTAATATTAAAAAAAAGTATTTTTCTTTTATTAGATCATGTCATATAATAATTTTAATTGAGGTGATAATATGCAAGAAGAATATTGTGAATCATTAAAAAGATTGTTTGAAAATAATTCTTTATTGAAAAATAAGGTAAGAGGTTTACCAAATTTAGGGACAAGAAATGATGGTAAAAACTTTTCTTTTGAGGTGAAAAAAATAGCTGATGCCTTTTCTATTTATGGCAACGAATTGTATCAATTAGAAAATGAAAGAATAAAAGGTTTAGAAACTAGATCACTAGGTGGTGGAAGCCCAATGGAGACTGAAGCATTTCCATTATGTACTGCAAAGTTGATTGATACTATTTTGCATAGTAATATGTCTGAATATCCATTAGCAGCAGGCGATGAAGTATCTAGACAAGAAATCGTTAAATATTTAGAAAGAGAAGGGTTTGAAAGTCCAAAGGGAATAAATGCTGATAACGTAATTTTTACTGTATCAACTACTCAAGCATTTAATATGATTATGAAAGTTATTGCTAGACCTTATGATGTTGTATTAATGACTGGTCCAAACTATGGTTTATTTACTTTTACTCCTGAACGTGTAGCTGGTGCTGTAGTAGAGATACTTCCTTTATCTGAGGAAGATAATTGGTATGTAAATCCAGTAAAATTGGAAAAAAGAATAGATGAATTAAATGAGAACTTAAAAAAAATGGAACCAGAATTAAAATATGTTCCACGAGTAGTAGCATTTTTAAATGAAAATCCACATAATCCTTTAGGAAAAGTCATGAATAAAAAAAATTCGGATATTCTGGATAAAATTGGTGATGTTTGTCTTAGAAAAGGTGTGTTTGTTATTGACGATATTATTTATAGAGATTTAACATTTGATAGAGATAATTTATCTTTGCCTATGGCTTGCAATAAAAAATATTTTAATAATACTATTACAATGACTGGTTTATCAAAAAGTTATGGATTAGCATCTTTGCGAGCTGGGATGATAGTTGCCCATGAATCCATTATTAGAGGAGTTAGAAATTATATTTTTCAGACTATGGATTCATCTCCGGTAATGCAAGGTAAAGCTTTAGCTGGTGCTTTTAATGCATCAGATTTACGATATCAAGTATATAGAGAATATTTTAATCCAATTGTTGGTGAGTATATGTATCGCTTAGAGTTGTTAAAAGCAATGGTTGAAGGCATAGAGTCAGTTAATGATTTAAATATACGGAAAAATATTGAAGAAGATATTAGAAAATTAGCATCAAATGAATTTAATATTAATCATTTATTAGAAGGAATCCCGGATGTTCATTTTGTAAACAACTCAATGCCAGAGTCAGGTTTCTTTGCTTTACTCGATTATACAAATTTGAAAAATAAAGAGGCAGATGGAAGAGTTATAAAAAATGAAATTGAATTGCTTAAATATATGTATGAACAAGAAAAGATAAAAATAATATTAGGTCAGTCTATTTCATTTCCAAATAGCGAACAGTTAATTGGAAGAGTGACAACTGCACTTCCAAGAGAGGATATAATAGATCATATGAGTGCCATGAATAGATGTTTAAGAAGGCTTAGATAAGATGAAAAGAGTAGGTATTGTATCTTGTGATAAATGGGCTGATAAGATTAGTGAGGATTTAAAATTAAGAGATGCTTTGAATGAATTAGATGTTGAGTCGGAAATTGTTTCTTGGCAACAACCTTTAGATAAAAATTTTGACTTACTTATTTTGCGTTCTGTATGGGGTTATCAAGATGATTTTAATAACTTTAGAAGATGGCTTTTAACGTTAGATGAAAAAGGCGTGCCTTTATTGAATGATATTAATATGATTTTAGAAAATATACAAAAGGAAAAACAATTCAACTTGCTGAAAAAGAATAAAATTGAAACAATTAAAACATACTTTTTGAAAAATTTTGAAGCTAGTGAGAAAAACATAATAAGAATTTTAGAAAGTAGATTTGGAAACGAACCTTGTGTAATTAAACCAACCATTTCTGGAAGTGGCAAAAATACATATGCTGTAAATTGTAATGATGAAATTCCAAATAGTGCTTTATTTAATGAAATTTATGGTAATTTTGAAAAAATTTTGGAAAATAATCCTTATTGTGGTTTAATGTTTCAACCATTTATTCCCGAAATAATTAATGGGGAATATTCATGCATCTTTATTGATGGAGTTTTAACTCATACTATGCTAAGGTTTCCAGCAATATTTCATAAAAAAATAAAAACTCAGTTAGTGACTAATGTTCCACCTCAAATTTTAGATTTAGCTAAGAGAGTTGAAAGCATTAATGAATATAGTGGATATTTATATATGAGAGTTGATATGGTTTTGATTAATGGAGAAGCAAAAATTATGGAAGTGGAATTAGCAGAACCAGATTTATTAACAAAATATATTGATGATAAAAAAATACAAAATAGTGTGGTTAGAACTTTATCAAAAAGAATTAAAGAAAGGGCTGATAGATTATAAATACATGTAAAATAGTTTTTGTAGGAGGTCCATGTGGTGGTAAATCAGCATCTTTAGATTATTTTCAAAAAAATTTTCTTAAAGATGGAATAAATGCAATCTTTATTAGTGAAACAGCAAACTATCTTTTAAATAATGGGTTAGAGATAAATCGAAATATATCTATTTTTGATTTTCAAAATTTATTATTTAAATTGCAATTTTTAAAAGAATATTTAAGGGAAGAAAGAAGTGAAGTCCTTGTATGTGATAGGGGATTACTTGATGGTAAAGTCTATATAGGAGAGAAAGCTTATAGCGAGATTTTAAAACTTAATAGAGTTACTGAAGATGTGATTAAAAATACATATGATGTAGCAGCTTATTTTAAAAGTATTGCATATGAGTATCCTGATGAGTTTGCAAAGAAAAGAATTTATGAAACGCCAGAATGTGGAATAAAAAGAGACATTGAAAGTTTAAATGTGTGGAAAGGTTTAGTTCTTCCATTAGATTATAAAAATGAAGATGGTTTTATTTTAAAAAGAGAAAAAATATATTTAGGCATTCTTGAATATATTTTGAAAAACAAGGATAAATATAAACAAAATTTAAATAGTTATTATGATTTTTCCTATGTTAGATTTATGTTAAATGGAATTGATACAATTTTAGAAAGCAATCATTTAACTGAAGAAACTAAAATGAATGTAAGGAGGTTGGTTCGATGAAGAGACTTTTATATTTTGAAGAATATGAAAACAATTTATCTCATTCATTATTTAAAAGAGAGGATATAGATGTAATAATTATTAGAACAAGTAAAAATATGAAATTTTTTAGTGATAGTTATTTAAAATATACATCGAAATTTAAATGCTATACAATTGATTTTAATAATGATATAGATGAAGAAATAAAAAATTTTAAAAATTGGTTAAAAAAAAATAATATAGAAAAAATAGATTGTTTTTTAAGCGATTCAGAATATTATTTAGCGTTTGCTAATAGATTTGCAAGAAAGTTGGGATTAGAAGTTTTAAATGATGAGCAAATAAAATGGGTTAGAGATAAAGTTTATATGAAAGAAAAATTTAGAGATATTGGAATTGATACTGTTGATTTTCAAGCTATAAATAGTAAAGAAGAATTAAAAAATTTTTTTCTTGAAAATGGTAGCAAAAGAATTGTGTTTAAACCTAGACGAGGAATGAATAGCATTAAAACTTATATAATTGATTCTATTAAAGATATTGATGATTTAGATGTAATAATTGAACCTGGAAAATATATGGCTGAAAATTTTTGTTATGATCATGAATGGTCGATAGAAAGTTTAGTTCAAAATGGTATTGTGTTAGATTCTTATGTTACGTATATTCCTAATCCTACATTATGGGCCACAATTAATAATGAGCTGAACTGTCATATGACAGTACCAAAAATTCCAAATTTCTTTAAATTTATACCTAAAGAATTTATTCAACAAATAGTTACTGGAATGCAACTAGAAAATGGAGCCATGACTATAGAGGTTTTTATTAGTGAAGATGGCTACGTTAAGGCAAGTGAATTAGGATGGAGACTTCCTGGTTGTCAGGCAACTTTAAATCATAGTTATTCTTATGGAATTGATATATATAATATATTAATTGATATTGCTTTGCGAACTCCTGTTACGTTAAAATATAGAAACAGAATTTTAAGTGTTGGAGATTTATATTTGCCTAATAAGGAAGGACTTGTAGAGAAAATAACTCCTTTAGATGAACTATTGAATATGGATGGAGTTATAGCGGGCGAAATGTTTGCCAAAGCTGGTGAATATCAAAAAAAACGAAGAGTTGGTAATGATGCTTCAGGATGGGTTCAAGTGGTTGGTATTGATGAAAAAGAAACTTTGAAGAAGATGAAAATGGTGTTTAATAATTTTGAGATTGAAACAAAGAAAGAAACGAGGGATTTAAAACATGTTAGAGAAAAAAAGTAAAATAATTCTATTGGGTATTTTAATAATCACTGTTGTTGGTTGTTCTAAAGAAATGAAATCTATTAATTCCTTAAAAGATTTAGAATTTAGTAAAATTGGTATTTATACTGGTTCCGAATATGATTCTTCACTTGAACAAAAATTGCCAAATTCAGAAGCTACATATTTTAATAGTTATAGTGATCAAATATCTGCTTTAAAAGCAGGAAAGATAGATGGTTTTTTGACTGATGAACCTTTAAGTAAAGAAATAATTAAAAATAATTCTAATTTAAAAATTTTAGAGGAAAAATTAAGTGTAGATAGCTACGCATTTGCAATAAGCCCTAAAAGTAAGTGGCTAGAAGAAAAAGTTAATAACGAATTATTAAAAATGAATAGTAATGGCAGATTAAAAGAAATAGAATTAAAATGGATGAGTGATAAAGAAGAAAATAAAATATTAGAAAAGTATACTTATGATGATTCTAAGGGTGTAATAACATTTGCAACAGTTTCTGGTTCGGCACCATTTTCATATATGAAAGATAATGAAATAGTTGGATACGATATTGATATTATAAATTATATTTGTATGAAATTAGGTTATAAATTAAAAATTGTGGAAATGTCTTTTGATGGAATAATACCAGCACTAAAAAGTGGTAAAATAGATATGGCAGGTTGTTCTATAATTGTAACAGCAGAAAGAAAAAAATCAGTATTGTTTTCAGTTCCTAATTATACAGGCGGAATTGTAATGATTGTTAGAGGATAGTATGAAAAAAGTTATTTGTTATTTAATATTAGTTGTTGTAATTGGAACTATTATTTTTCTAAATTTTGACAACTTAGTTGATTTTGGAAATAAGTTTATATTGAGTTTTAAGAGAACCTTGATTGAAGAAAAAAGGTACCTTTTAATATTAAATGGGCTCAAGAGTACTCTAATAATATCTTTCTTTGCTATTTTTTTAGGCACAATATTAGGAATTGTAATTTTTCTTATAAAAAGAATTAAAATTGAAGTTGTAAGAAATATTACAAATTTCGTGGTATCTTTAATACAAGGAACCCCGATTACAGTTTTATTACTTATATTTTACTATGTAATATTTGAAAATATTAATATAAATCCATTAATAGTTGCTATTATAGTTTTTGCCATTTATTTTGCTGCATATGTTTCTCAGATTTTGGTAGGTGCTTACAATTCTATAAATAAATCACAGATAAATTCAGCCTATTCTTTGGGTTTTACAAAAATTCAAACTTTAAGATATATTTTATTACCTCAAATACTATCTTATGTTATACCTGTTTATAAAAATGAATGTGTATCTTTAATTAAGCTTACTTCAATAGCCGGTTACATATCTATAATGGAACTTACAAAGGCTAGTGATATTATAAGAAATAGGACATATGAAGCATTTTTCCCTTTAATATTGATAGCAATTATGTATTTCATAATTTGTTTATTAGTTAGTAAAATGTTAAATGTGTTTTATAGAAAAGTTAATCACAGGGCGGTGAAAAAAATATGAGCACTATTTTGGAAATAAAAAATGTAACCAAGACATTTGGTGATGAAATAATATTTAAAAATGTAAATTTGATAGTAAAAAAAGGAGAAGTTATTTCTATAATTGGAAAAAGTGGCTCAGGTAAAAGCACTTTTCTAAAATGTTTAAATAGATTGGAAGAAATTAATGGTGGAGAAATACTTTTTGATAACAAAAATATAAACAATTATCCAATTTCGATTTTGAGACAGAAGATAGGATTGGTTTTTCAAGATTATAATTTATTTGAACATTTAACTGTATTTGAAAATTTAATTATTGGATTAATTAAGATTAAAAATTATTCACAAACCAAGAGTGAAAAAATGACATTAGATATTTTGAAAAAAATTGATTTATTAGATAAAAAAGATAAATTTCCTGATGAATTATCTGGTGGGCAAAAGCAACGAGTAGCTATAGCTAGATCTATGTTAATGAAACCAGATATTATACTGCTTGATGAACCAACAAGTGCTTTAGATAAAGAATTTAAAGAAAGTGTATTAAATTTGATTGCAGAATTAATTGAAGAAAATATGACTCTTATAATTGTTTCACATGAGGAAGAGTTTGTAAAAAAAGTGTCTGACAGAGTAATTGAACTTAAAAATAATAAACTAAAGGAGGTTATTAAATGAGTTTAAGTATTGATGAATATAATAAGCAAGAATGTAAAGGAAAAATAATGCTATCAAATAGATTTATCAGAGCATTTAAACCAAAATTATTTGAAGCAGGTGGTTTTCCAACAACTGTTCAAGTGGAAGATGAACTTATAAGATATATAGATAGTATGCATGCTTATAGTTTTGATACTCACTATAACAAACTGTGTGGAGGTATAACTCGTGAGGAATTTGAGTTGTTAAAAAAATGTACTTATGATATTTATGAACTTACTAAAAAGACTTATCGTGGAGAATTTTTAGTTAAAGCTCCAATGATTGCTTCAATTTGTGAAAAAAGAATTATTGAAGCAGCACTTGGAACCATCGAAAATAAAAGAGTATTTGAAATAGGTGGTGGTTCTGGAACTTTAGGTTGTTTGCTTCTTGAAGATGGAATAAAATATGCTGCTACAGATGTAACCCAAGCATTTTATTTGATACAAAATCGCTTGTTTAATCATATTTGCCGAAATAGTATAAATGAGTTAGTTAATGAAGAATTAAATAATAATTCTAGATGTATTCATATTCCTTATTGGAAATTGTGGGAAATGAGAAATAGTCCTATTGAAACAGACTTAGTCGTTTCCAATCATGCTTTGTTAGAAATGAGTCCAAATTCTTTAAGATTTTATTTGAATTTTTGTAGAAAGGCATTAGAAAAGTCTGAAGAAGGTATTTTTGTTTTTCAAGGTGGTGGTTGGAGAATTGATCAAAACTTAATCGATTTAATTAACCTTTTTGAAGAATATGGATATTACTTAAAATACTTTGATCATAGTAAAGAAATTGCTGGTTTTTCCTTGCAACCAGGTTCAATAAAACAAGATGTTGTTAAAGCTTTAAAAAATTTACTAAATGGAGATGTTGAAATAGAAAAAATATATGCTTTGGGTAATCATATACTTGAAAGACTTGGTAGTGAAGAAATATATTTTACTGATACTTTGGGCAGAATGATGAATGATAAATTTGAAAAAATTAAAAAAATGGAGAAAATTGATATTGAAACGGTTAAGTCATTTTATAGTCAATTTGGAAATTTAAAAATGAGCCCCGATGATGAATTTGGTGAATATATTTTAAGTAGAAAAAAATAATGGTGATATTTATATGAGATATGCTATTATGTCAGATGGTAAGGGAACTAGATGGAATAATTACATGGATACTACTAAACAAACTATTTCAATAAATGGAGAAAATTTATTGCAAAGAACTATTAGATTGTTACATGAAAATGAAATATATGATATACTGATATTGTCACATGATAGAAGACATTGGATAAATGGCATTAAACATGTAGAATCTAGTTTTTCAAAACCATTAGGAAAAATGTTTGCTTTTGATTATTTAGAAGAACCTACAACTTTTCTTTATGGTGATACATTTTATTCTGATGATGCGTTAAAGAAAATTATAAATACTGATACTAAAGATATTTGTTTTTTTGGAACTGAAAAAGCTTTAATGGCAGTAAAAGTTGTTGATTTTAACTTATTTAAGACTCGTCTAATGAATATTAATGAAGAAAATTGCAATATTTATCGTTTGTTTGCTGATGATAAATCTAGATTTGTTTATGTAGAATCGGAATTTTATAATATTAATACCCCAAATGATTACCATATTTTATTAAAAAAAATTAAAAAGGAGACCGACAATGGAAAAAATAATTGTAAATTTTGATAATCTTAGAACGGAAGATATAAATGAAAAAATATATAGACCTAGGGCTATAATGATTAATTCTGACAAAGAAATTTTGCTTGGTTTTTGTGATAATACATTTCAATTTCCAGGAGGGTTTTTAGAACAAAATGAGACCTTAATTGAAGGGTTAAGAAGGGAAATATTAGAAGAAACTGGAATATCTTTAGATAATGGAGAAATTATAAAACTTTTTTGTACAATTCAATATTTAAATAAAGATTATCCAAAGAAGAAAATTAATAGATTAACAGAATTTGATTATTATTATGTTAAAACTGATAAGAAGATAAATCCTGATAATACAAATTATGATAAGTGGGAAAAAGAGAAAAATTTTCAACTTAAATACGTTCCTATTAATGATTTTGAACAAGTATTATTAGATACTATAAATGATAATTTGATGAATAAAATGATTTATAAAGACATGATAAAAGTATTTAATTTAATAAAGGAAGAATTATAGAGATGAATATATTAATTTTAGTAGGGGGACCTACAGCTTGTGGAAAAAGTACTTTTGTAAAAAAATTAAGTATGACTTTGGAAGAAAGTAAAATTTATCGAAGAGTACAAGGCTTTTTTGATATAGGTCACATGAGAGGATTAGATAACAAAGATATTTTTGATAAGGTTACATCTGAAGATGTAGATGATTGGTTTGTAAAGTATTGTGAAGACAATAAAGTAGTTATTTCTGATGTACATTATGCTGTTCAAATGAACAGAAATGAATTAATACAAAAAGAAAATGATGATATTAATGAAAATTATCTTCCAACAATATCAAAAGATTTATTAACTAAATTAGACCTAGCAAATATAGTGGTTGTGGCAGTATGGTTAGAATGTAATCCTGAAACTTGCTACCAAAGAGCAATTCAAAGATTTGAAAATAGTGAAAAAGTTTTAAGAACAAAGTCTATTGAAGATGCCCAGCTAGAGAGTTTTTCGGAGAAAAAATCATGGCTGGAAATTTTGAAAAATAACAATGTTAGTGGTATTATATTAGATTCTCAATATATGTCACCCACAGAAATGGCTAAAATTTGTTATGCACAAATTCAGTCAATAAAAGAAACTAATAATTGCATTATTTTATCGAAAAAACTGGAATGTAAATAGATTATATAGTATAATTAAATTAAATATGGAGGTTAATTTATGAAAGAAATAATTTATAATTATGATTTTTTGAAAGAAAGTGAAGTAACTGAAACTGTTATTAGAACAAAAGCTGTATTAGTAACTGAGTCTGGTATTGTTATTGGTAATGAAAATAGTATTTTTCAGTTTCCAGGTGGACATTTAGAAGAAAATGAATCTTTTGAGGATTGTTTGAAAAGAGAAATATTAGAGGAAACTGGCATTGAAATAACTGATGAAAAAATTGACAAACCTTTTATGAAAGTTACTTATTTAAGTAAGGATTGGCCAGAAGAAGGAAAAAATAGAAAAGCAGAAATTTATTATTATGCAATAGAAACTTTGAAAAAACCAGATATATCCAAGGTTAATTATACTGAACATGAAAAAGAAGGAAATTTTAAGATAGAAGTTTTTCCTCTAAAAGAGGCTATATCAATTATTAAAAATAATATTCCTAATAATAAAATGAATAAGATTATTGCTCCAGATATGATTTTGGCAATAGAAGAATACTTAAATGTATGTGAGAAATAAATATGGAAGACTATGATATTTTAGAAATGGAAAATCTAAAAAGTAAAAAGATAGCGTTGGTAGTTGAGGATGATGAGAATTTTGTTTTAGATATAATCAATAATGATGAATTTATTGTTATTCCAATTAGATTTTCTTATAATTTGAGTAAATTCTCCGATGAGTATGTAAACAAAACTAAAGAATTATTTAGTTTTTATTATAATAAAAATAATGTTTTAAATAATGAATTTGTAAGAATGAAAAAACATTTTGTTCATTATCAAAGACACCCTTTTATTGCATATGTTCCGTGTAAAAATGAATATAAAGATTTAATTAAAATTCTAAATAAATTAAATATTGAATGTCTAACAAATAAAATTAAGTTTTTAAAAAAAATGAATAATAAAAAAAAACTTATATTAATTGATTATGATGAAACTTTAACAAAATCTGATGATACTGTTTCAAATAGAGTTAAAAAAGCAATTTCTAAACATATAAAAATTGGAAATGAAGTTGTAATATGTACGGCTAGACCTAGATATCAAACAATAGATATAAGTAAAAATATTAATGCTTCTAATATCGTTGTATCATCTAATGGAGCTGAAATATATGATTATCATAATAATAAGGTCTTAAAATTATTTTATATAGATAAAGATTTAGTTTATAAAATGGTAGAGTATGCTTATTATTATGATGTTAGATTAATTCTTGCAGTAGATGATTGTGATTATATTACTAAAAATCCTTATAATTCAAAACAAATATTATTAAGTCATGGTAACTATAAGAATATTCTAAAAAATAAAAAAGTTAAACAATGTATGTATATTGATGAAAATGAAAAGAATGTTTTAAAAATTAAACATATTATGAAAAATCTAGATAGAGTAATGATTGTAAATGAAATAAGTAAAGAAGATACTTATTATGAAAAGTGGTTTTCTTTGGGAAACAACGACGCATCCAAAGGAAATGCACTATGTTTCTTAGCAGATTATTTTAACATTCCTATTAAAAATACAATTGCAATAGGTAATGATTATAATGACATTTCAATGTTTAATAAAAGTGGTTATAGTGTTTGTGTAGCTAATGCTTCTGAAGAAATTAAAAACATGGTAGATTATGTTACATCATCAAATGATGATGATGGTGTTGCTATCTTTCTAGAAAGTATTCTAAAAAAGTAAAATCTATAGATATGATTATCACAGAAGATATGTTAGAAGATAATGCATTATTAATACAAAAAGTTAAAAAGAAATTTATAAAAATGCTTTTTGTGTAATTTACTAAATTAAAAAAGTAAAGAACGTAAGTTATTTGTTCTTTACTTTTTCTATTTTAATTGTATATCCGATTGGTCCAAGAATTTTTAATAAACTTAGAATTGATGGAGATGATGCTCCACATTCTATTCTAGCTATTTTTTCTCTTGAAACACCAGAATATTTGGAAAATAAATCTTGTGTTAAATTATTTTCTTTTCTAAAACTTATAAATTCTTTAATGAATATCTCATTTAATTCTTCAGGATTATAAGCAACCTCAATATAGTTTTTATCATAGTCCATTTTTGTTTCACCACTAATATTGTATCAAATATGATACTAAATGTCAATATCTGGCTATTAATACAAGCGATAAAGTGATATAATGAAGTTATTAGAGGGGAGATTTAATTATGGAAGAAAAGAAAATTCATTTAACATCGGTAGATTTACCATATTTAAAACATATGCCAAAATTTAAATATAATTCTGATGATGCTAAAAAGACTGCAATGGGATTTATTCGTGATGCAGCTATAAAACATAGTGTTAACTATCAAGCTTTACCAGCATTTAATTTCTATGGTAAGAATATTACTCATGGACAATTTTTTGATGGTTCTAATATGGTAGGTAATGCTTTTTTAAATTGTGGAGTTACACCAGATGATGTTGTACCTATGTTTTGTCTTAATACACCTGAAACGTTTATGGTTGAATATGGCCTAAATGACATGGGTATCTGTACTGAATGGTTTAATCCTGGGGTAGTTTCAAAAGAATTATTACATAATTATTTAGTGAAAAATAAAACTAAAGCATTAGTGATAATTGATGCAATGTATCCAGTTGTAAAAGAAGCTATTAAAGGAACAAATGTAGAACATGTAATTGTTACATCTGTTATGGACTCATTCCCATTAAAAATGAATTTAGGATATCAAATTCAAGTTTTTGGATTAAATGCAGTGCTTAATAATCCATATTACAAACATGCAATTAAAGGCATTGAAGGATTTGTTCCAAGTGAAAGAGAATTAAATGATTTATCAATTGATGAACAAAGAAAAGTTCTAAAAAAATATCAACAATTATTACTTAATTTTGATGCGTATGCTAAGAAACAAAAGATAATGGCTAAAGCAAGTTTTTATAAAGATGATAGTCGTGATGATAGATTTATTCAATGGGAAGATTTCTTGAAAATATATGGCGAAATGAATTATACAAGAGCTGAAGGTTACCAAGATGGTAAAGTTAAATTTATAGTTCATACAGGAGGAACAACAGGTCCAGCTAAAAGAGTTGCAATGACTGACTTATCTTGTAATACACCAATTTATCAAACAACTTTAATGACTACAACAGATTACAATTTTGAAGATTCATTTTGTCAATTATGTCCACCAATGGTTGCATATTCTCTTGAAGGAATGCATTTAGCAAGATACTATCAAATGAATACGCATTTGATTGCAACTTATGATAGAAATGAATTTCCAAAAACTATGTTAAAAACTAAAGCAAATCATTATTTTACAGTGCCATCATTTGTTAAAACTTTAGTTGAAGACCCAAAATGGGCAACTAAAGACTTTAGCTTTGTAAAATCTGTTCAACATGGTGGCGAAGAAATTGAAGCAGAAATTGATGAACAAGTAGATAAAATTCTTAATGGTAGAAGTCGCCATGGATATGGTCAAAACGAAGAATTTGGGGGAGTAATATTTAATTATGATATTCCAGGTGTTCCCAAAAAATATGGAACTTGTGGCTTCCCACTTGCTGGTTCAAACTACATTGTAATTGATAAATTTACTGGGGAAGAACTTCCATATGGTAAAGATGAAGATGGTAATTATCATGTTGGAGAATTCTTATTATCAACTGATGCCTCTATGCTAGGTTATATTGATGAAGCTCCGGAAGTAAACGAAAAAACAATTTGTTATAGAGATGGTAAAAAATATATAGATACTGGTGATGAAGCTTATATTGATGAAGAAGGAAGACTTTGTTTTGTATCTAGAGAAGAAAGAATTATTAGAACTCAAAATGGAAAAATATTTGTTAAAGTCCTAGAAAATATTATAAATAACATTCCTGAAGTACTAGAATGCTGTGTTGTTAAAAGTCCACATCCTAGTAATGTGGCTGAAGCATCATGTCATATAGTATTAAAAGAAGAATGCTTTAATCAAGATATTGACAAAATTATCGAAAAAATTATTAAAATAGTTGAAGAAAAAACAAAACCGATGTATTATTATTATATACCAGGAACCTATGAATTTAGAAAAGATAGGTTACCACTTACACCATTTGGTAAAACAGCTTTTAGAGAGCTTGAACAACAAAATGCTTTAGAATATGAAATGAATAATGGAAAAGCATTGAAAAAGGTAAGGGTAAAAAAGTAAAAAGAGGTAAAATATGAATTCGATAGTTTATTTAAGTTTTGCAAGTTTAGTTTATATTACAATTATAACAATAGTTTATTTTAAAAAAGAAAAAATACATTCAGTAGAAATAAGTATATTTTCTAAAATATTATTATTAGTGTTATTTTGTTTAATCTTTGAAATATTAAGTGCATTACCAATAATGAATGAAGTAATGTGGCTAAAGATATTTTTAAAAGATATATTTATGACATTGCTTGCAGTACTTTTCACTAATTTCTTGAAATATTCAATTATATTAGTTAAAGGTTTAGACTATCGCTTTCCAAAATATTTTGAAATAACTAGATATTTAGTTTTGGCTGTGGTGGGAATTATTATTTTCTTTTCACCGCTATATGTTAATTGCGATAGTAATGGAGTTGTAATTAACACTTATGGGTTAGGTCAAGCTATTTTATCTAGTTTTTCTATATTTATAATTATAATAATCTTCTTTATTTTAATATTTAATTTAAAGAAAATCAAAAATAAAAAAGCTATACCATTAGTATTATTAATTGTTTTAATGTTAGTTAGTGGTTTTCTTCAAATAAAGTTTCCAAGATTAATACTTACTAATTTTACATTAAGTATTGTAACTGCAATAATGTACTTTACAATTGAAAATCCAGATGTTAAAATGATTGCACAGTTAAATGCTGCCAAGGATGCTGCAGAAAAAGCAAATTTAGCTAAAACAGAATTTTTATCAAGTATGTCACATGAAATTAGAACACCTTTAAATGCAATTGTAGGTTTTAGTAATATGTTACTTGATGATAAAGATTTACCAGATAGTGCTAAAGAAGAAGTTAATGATATAGTAATGGCTTCAGATAATTTGCTGGAAATTGTTAATGGTATTTTGGATATATCAAAGATTGAGGCTGGTAAATTAGAAATTGTTAATAACGAATATGATTTTAATAAAGTTACAACTGAACTTATTGCTTTAACAAGAGGAAGACTTGGAGATAAACCAATAGAACTTATTACAAAAATAGATGCATCAATACCTCAGGTGTTATATGGTGATGCATCAAGACTAAAACAAATCTGTGTAAACATTTTAACTAACGCAGTTAAATATACAAAAGAAGGAAGTATTATATTTAGTATTAATTCCGTAATAAAGAATGATGTATGTAGATTAATTATTTCTGTTGAAGATACAGGTATAGGAATAAAACAAGAAAACTTAAATAAGTTATTTAATAAGTTTGAAAGATTAGATTTAAAAGATAATATTACTATTGAAGGTACAGGGTTAGGACTTGCTATAACTAAGAAACTTGTTGATATGATGAATGGAAAGATAGTTGTGCAAAGTGTATTTGGAAAAGGTTCTAAGTTTACAGTATCAATAGATCAAGGGATTGTTAAAAATCCAACTATAAAAGTTGAAGCAATAAATACAACTCATGAAAAGATTGAAGTAAAAAATAAAACAGTCTTGGTCGTAGATGATAACAAAATAAATCTAAAAGTTGCAGAGAGATTATTACAAACTTATGGTGTTTTAGTTGAATGCGTTGAAAGTGGATTTATTTGTATTGATAACTTGAAAAGTGGCAAGAAATATGATTTAATATTAATGGATGATATGATGCCAAGAATGAGTGGTGTAGAAACTTTACAAAAGATAAAAGTTGAAATACCAGAATTTGATATTCCAGTGATAGCCTTAACAGCAAATGCCTTAACAGGAATGAGAGAAAAATATTTAGCAGATGGATTTAATGATTATCTAGCTAAACCAATTAATAAAGATGAATTAAATAGAGTTATAAATGAATATTTAAATAAGAAATAAATAAGATTGAAGTTAATTCTTTCTTTTTTTTTAATTAATGTATCAAATTTGATACTAAAACTTAATAAAACCTTGTTTTTTTTTAAAATTTTTTTTATAGTAATAAAAAAGAGAAATTAGGTGGTTAAAATGAAATTAACAAAAAATGATGCAATTGATGTTGAATATTTAATTAATGAAGGATTGATTACTTCTGAAAAAGATCTTGTGGGAGATAATAGGCCTTCGTCAGTAATGTTTCCATATATGGTTAAAAAATATGGCTATTTATTAAATGGAGATTTGTTAAGTGAAGATGAAATTCAAATAAGAAAAAAAATTAATGCTATTATAAAAAAATTGGGCCCTTCATTTTTAAAAAATAAGCAAGTTTTTGAAAATAGAAAAAGTCTTATTAATCCTGATGATACAACTTTTGATAGTCCAATTATATTGCCTAGTGAACCAGTTATATGGATGCCAAATCATGGGTTTAAAGATGATCCTTTAGCAAGTGTTCTTTCTTGTCAAAGAAATGCCTATTTTTTGTTTGCCAGTTTACCGCAATTTTATAATTCGTTTGATGGAATTACTGCTTGGTTAAATGGTGTGACATTAATTAATCGAAAAGTTGCAAGTAGCAAAAAGGCATCGGTTGATAATTGTGTGAATGTATTAAATCATGGTGTTGATTTAATATTATATCCAGAAGGAATTTTGAATAAGAGCGCTAATGAGTTAGTATTAGACTTATGGCCTGGAATATATCGTGTAGCAAAAGCAACTGGAGCAAAAGTTGTGCCAATAGTTCATTATTTGCGTGATAAAGGGCCAAAAACATTAAAAAATAAAATTAATCCAACAAAGGATGACATTATACATACTGTTGTAGATGATGCTATAAAAATTGATGATTTAAGTGAAAAAGCAGCATTAGAATATCTAAGAGATGTTATGGCAACATGGCTTTATCTACTAATTGAAAAATATGGAAGTATTTCTAGAGAAGAATTAATTGGTAGTCATGAAGATTCAATTAGTGCTTTAGAAGAAAAGTTACAACATAATTTAAGTACAATGGATTATTATGACTCAGATATAGAAAAATACTCAGATTACAGACCTAAAGATAAGGTTAGACCTGAAGATGTTTTTGAAAGTATTGCCAATATAGAAGATATAAATGTTAATAATGTAAATGATGTTGTTTATGCTCAAAGATTAGTTAGACAAAGAAAAAGGGAAAATATTCAAAGAAGATTTTAAAAAAACTTTTCTAAAATAAAAAATAGTGATATAATCATAATAGGTGGTAAGTATGGAAGGAATATTATTGCCGATATGTTCGCTATTTTTTTCTGGTTTAATGTGTTATGTTTATTTTTCTAAAGAAAGAGTTGATTTATTAGAAAATAAAATGTATTCTTGTATGATTATTTGTAGTTTTGTAGATAGCTTAATTGTAACAATACTTCAATCGATAGCTTTCTTTTATTCTCCTGGTTATTTGGACTTTATAATTACTATTTTAAATAAAATTGATTTTATAATGTTAATATTAATTTGTAATTGTATATTTTATTATATTGCAATAATAACCCTTCCGGTTTTTAAAACACATTATAAAAAATTTTCTATACCCTTTTTGGTTACTGATTTATTTGTATTTGTATTCATGGTTTTAGGTAAAGTCGAAGTGATTAAATCAGGAAGTGCTTATACAGTAGAGGGTTCATCGGTTTTAATGGCGGAAATATTGTGTGGTGTTTATCTTCTTATGACTTTATTAATGGTATTATTTAATCTAAAAAAAGTTGATAAAAGATATTTCTTTGTGTTTGTAATGCTTTTGTTATTAATTGGTGTTTTAGTGGTTGTTAATATAAATCCTTATTTAATATGGGTTTCAATTGTAGTGTGTTTTGTTAATTATATAATGTATTTTACAATAGATAATCCGGATGTAAAGATGATAGCACAGTTAAATGCAGCTAAAGATGCTGCTGAAAAAGCCAATAAGGCTAAAACAGAGTTTTTATCTAGTATGTCTCATGAAATAAGAACTCCTTTAAATGCAATCGTGGGATTTAGTAATATGTTACTTGATGATAAAAGTTTACCTGATAGTGCAAAAGATGAAGTTAATGATATAGTTATGGCTTCAGATAATTTATTAGAAATTGTTAATGGTATTTTGGATATATCAAAGATTGAGGCTGGTAAATTAGAAATTGTTAATAACGAATATGATTTTAATAAAGTTACAACTGAACTTATTGCTTTAACAAGAGGAAGACTTGGAGATAAACCAATAGAACTTATTACAAAAATAGATGCATCAATACCTCAGGTGTTATATGGTGATGCATCAAGACTAAAACAAATCTGTGTAAACATTTTAACTAACGCAGTTAAATATACAAAAGAAGGAAGTATTATATTTAGTATTAATTCCGTAATAAAGAATGATGTATGTAGATTAATTATTTCTGTTGAAGATACAGGTATAGGAATAAAACAAGAAAACTTAAATAAGTTATTTAATAAGTTTGAAAGATTAGATTTAAAAGATAATATTACTATTGAAGGTACAGGGTTAGGACTTGCTATAACTAAGAAACTTGTTGATATGATGAATGGAAAGATAGTTGTGCAAAGTGTATTTGGAAAAGGTTCTAAGTTTACAGTATCAATAGATCAAGGGATTGTTAAAAATCCAACTATAAAAGTTGAAGCAATAAATACAACTCATGAAAAGATTGAAGTAAAAAATAAAACAGTCTTGGTCGTAGATGATAACAAAATAAATCTAAAAGTTGCAGAGAGATTATTACAAACTTATGGTGTTTTAGTTGAATGCGTTGAAAGTGGATTTATTTGTATTGATAACTTGAAAAGTGGCAAGAAATATGATTTAATATTAATGGATGATATGATGCCAAGAATGAGTGGTGTAGAAACTTTACAAAAGATAAAAGTTGAAATACCAGAATTTGATATTCCAGTGATAGCCTTAACAGCAAATGCCTTAACAGGAATGAGAGAAAAATATTTAGCAGATGGATTTAATGATTATCTAGCTAAACCAATTAATAAAGATGAATTAAATAGAGTTATAAATGAATACTTAAACAAGGAGTGAGATTATGAAAGATGTAAACATTTTAATTAACAATGGAGCTAATATTAAAAAGGCTTTAGAATTATTCGGAGATATGGAAACATATGATGCAACACTTGAAACTTTCTTACAAGAAGTTCCTGGAAAATTAAAAAAAATTAAAGCATGTAAAGAAATCGGCGATATGGCAAATTATGCAATACTTGTGCATTCTTTAAAGAGTGATGCTAGATATTTTGGCTTTGAAACTCTAGGAGAACTTGCATATGACCATGAACTTAAAAGTAAAGCAAATGATATGTATTATGTAAGTGAACATTTCAATGAATTAATGACTGAAGCAAATAGAGTAGTTAATTTAGTTAAAAAATATATGGGTGTTGGGGTTGTTGATGAATCATCATATAAAGAACCAATTAAAACAAGTGATAAAGCTATTTTAGTAGTTGATGACTCAAATATAATAAGAAACTTTATATTAAAAATTCTTGATGATTCATTTGATGTTATTTCAGCAACTGATGGTAAAGAAGCAATTGATATTTTAGAAAGTGAAGAAAAAAGAAAAAATATTAAAGCAGTTCTTCTTGATTTAAATATGCCAAATGTTAATGGTTTTGAAGTATTAGATTATTATAAGAGTAAAGATTTATTTAGAGGTATTCCAATTTCTATTATAACTGGAGTAGATGATAAAGAGTCAATTGATAAAGCATTTAAGTATCCAATCGTAGATATATTACTTAAACCTTTTAATGAAAGAGATGTTAAAAAGATACTTGAAAAAACTATAAATAGTAAATTATAGTAAAAATAGTTGAATTTGTGTGTGAACTTTTGATATATTATTAATGGCAGGTAATGCTGTTGGTTCTAGAGGCCGGCGTTAATCCACGCTGGTGGACACTAAAATCCAGCAAACCGACACAGGCTGTTGCCTAAACACAGTCCAGACCTAATATAGTATGTAAGTAGTTTGTCAAATTATAGCAACAAACTTGCATTGATTACTAAATTGTGATAATATATAGATGTATGGAGTTAATCACTTCATATGTGAAGTCTTATAGTAATTCATAAGGCATCACCTCCTTTCTAAAATATAAGTTTATTTGTTAAATGACAAATAAGCTTTTTATATTGTATTTTCATAAAAATGGTGCTAGAATATGTGGTAATTATTACGGAGGAATTATGTATAAAGATATATTTATTAATTTAAGTTTATTTTATCCAGATTTTTATGATAGTTATGAAAAATTTTATATGGAAAGATTTATATATTCAAGTACAGAAATTGAAGGGATAAAAACTAAAGAAGAAAGAAAAATATTTGTAAGCACTTTAATGAGAGCTTTTCATGAAACATATAATTATGATGCATGTGGTAGATTAGATGTAACAATGATAAGAAAAATATAGGTAATTTAATTAATAGAGAAAAAGGTATTGAAGGTTTTAGAAAGATTAATGTTTATCCTGGAGATAATGCATCATTTACACCAGTAATACCATATCAAATATATCCTTACCTTTATTCATTAATTGATAACTATTATAATGTATGGAATTTATTAGACCCATTCTTAAGAGAAGCTATGTTTCATATTAATTTTATGAGAATACATCCTTTTGAAGATGGTAATAAAAGATGTGCTAAAATAATACTTGCTAGTAATTTATTAAAGTCTTTCTGTGCTCCGATAATTATAACCGAAGAAGATACTAAAGAATATTATCAACTTATAAATAATTGCGATTATGAAGGTTTCGCAGAATTTTTAAGACAACGTTCTAAATTAGAAATGGATACTTTAGTAAGTTTATTTAAAATGAAATATAATGTTCCAATGGATGAAACCCCAGATGTGTTTAAAGAAAAATTAAAACGATAAGACCTATTTCTTATCGTTTTCAATTTCATCATAATTTATTTCAATTTCTCCATCTTTTTCTTCATATTCTCTTATTCTTTGGTCAATTAAATATTCAATTTCTTTATTGATACTTCTTTTATTAATACTTGCTATTATTCTTAACTTTTCCCAAGCTTCTTCTTCAACCCGCACATTACTTGACCAAATACTTTTCATAATTTTTTTATTCCTTGTAGAAAACACAACATATAGTGCCAAAATATGATTAATGTATGCAAGCGATTATGGATTTGTTGCTGTTCCAGAAGCATAAACAACGACACTTTATAATTATAATGAAAGTGTGAATAATGCAACTATAGGGCCACAAAATTGGATACACACGAGATATACTGGCTGGACTATTTTGCGTGATTCTGACTATCTTTACAATGCGTTTTATGTGAACTTCGATGGTCTCGTGCGCGACAACATCGTACACAACAACCTCAGGTACGGCTTCTGCGGTGTGCGTGTAACATTCAATCTCGAACACTTTATTAATTAAGCTAATTATTGGAAAACCAATAATTGGTTTTTTAATTTTATTTATATTATCCATAATAATTGTAGATAAGGTGATTGTATTGAAAAAGTTAAAATTATTATTAATAAGTTGGTTATTATTACCAATTAATGTGTTTGCATATTCAAATTACATCATTCCTGGGGGAGAAACTTTAGGCATTGAAGTAAATAGTAAAGGTGTAATGGTTATTGGGTTTTATCAAATAAATGGTAAATTTAATAAAGGTGCCCCTGCAATAAAAGCTGGAGATTACATTGTTAAAATTAATGATGTGGAAGTAAACACTATCAATGAATTAACCAAAGAAATTGAAGCAAATGTTGATGTTGGCAAAATAAATGTAGAGCTTAGAAGAGATGGAAAGACTAGAACAAGCAAGTTAGAACTGGTCAAGGATGGGGAAATATATAAGACTGGTTTATATGTAAAAGATAGTATTGCTGGTACAGGTACTTTGACATATATAGACCCCGAAACTAAAATATTTGGGGCTTTAGGGCATGAAATAATAGAAAGTAATACAAATAGTATTGTAGAAGTTAAAGATGGAAGTATATTTAGAAATTATATAACTGGTATAGATAAAAGCAAAGTTGGTTATGCTGGAAGTAAGAATGCTAAGTTTTATTATAATACTAAATATGGAACTATAAATAAAAATACTAATGTAGGTATATATGGAATATATGATAGTATATTACCCAATAAAGAAAAGTTAGAAGTTGCAGACAAGTCTGAAATAAAAATAGGTAAGGCAAGTATAGCAACAGTATTAAGTAAAGAAGAAATTAAATATTATGATATAGAAATAACTAAAATAGATGAATATGCTAAAATTAAAAATATATCATTTAAAATAACTGATAAAGAATTACTTGATAAAACTGGTGGCGTAGTGCAAGGAATGAGTGGTTCACCGATTATGCAAAATGGTAAGATTATTGGTGCTGTAACCCATGTTATTATTGATAATCCTACAATTGGATATGGCTTATTTATAACAACTATGCTTGATGAAGGAGAAAAATAGAGTAGCATCTATTTTTCTTTTGTGTTATTATATTATTGGTGATTATCATGAAAGTATCAATGAAAGATAATATAGAATTATATAGAAAAGTAGATGAATTAACTAATTTAAATACTGTGTCTAAAAAGTATTATAGAGATTTTAAAATATTAAATACAGATGTAAGAATATTTAATGAAAATAGTAAAAAGATATTAATTTATTTACATGGTGGTGGTTTTGTATCAGGTAACTTAAATACTCATTCTAATCTTTGCTATAAGTTATCTAAAGAATTAAATGTATGTGTTATATCAATTGATTATAAATTAGCTCCGGAATATAAATTTCCTTATCAAATAAATGAAATAAATAAAGTATGTGAAGAAATATTTAAATTACATAGTGATATTGTTATAATGGGTGACTCTGCTGGTGCTAACTTAGCTTTTTCAGTGGCAACAGTTAATAGAAAATTAAAATTTAAGGAAATAATTATGGCATATCCCACAACTCAAACTGATTATACAAGTAAAACAAAATTTAAATCTGTAATAGAAAATAGTGGTAAAACATTACTTACTAAAGAATCATTAAGGGATTATTTTTCCTTATATTTAAAAAATGATAAAGATTATAAAGATAAAAGAGTTAATTTACTTCGTAATAATTGGTTATTTGGATTACCTCCCGTTACTATAATTACAGGAACACATGACCCCCTTCATGATGAGGGATATGCATTAATAGAAAAGTTAGATAGATTTTTAGTTAAAACTAGGTATTTAGATGTAATAGATGCAACTCATGGATTTTTAACAAATATGTTAGAACATAAATATACAAATGAAGTAATAGAATTTTTAAAGGGAAGTGATTTTTTTGAGTAAATGGTATCGTTTAGACAATGCAGCAAAAATCTTTCCACCTTCTAGAAGTAAGAATGATTATAAAGTATTTAGATTTAGTGTAACATTGTTAGAACCTGTTAAGGTGGATATTTTAAATAAAGCTTTAGATGAAACTTTAGAAGAATATCCAATATTTAAATCCAGTTTAAAAAAGGGTATATTTTGGTATTATTTAGAAGAAGTTAATAAAAATTATGAAGTAAAAATGGAAGATAAAAGTCCTTGTTCTAAAATAAGTAATAATAATTTATTTGAAGTATCTGTATATAAAAATAGAATTAATTTAGAAGTAGACCATGCCCTAACAGATGGAACTGGTACACTGACATTCTTAAAAAGTTTAGTAGCTAACTACTTAAATAGTTTATATAATATTAAAAATAATGAAGTAATAAATGAAGGTAGTATAAAAGAAATAAAAGAAGATGCTTTTAAAAAATATAAAGATAGTAATTTTAAAAAAGTATTAAAAAGTAAGAGAGCATATAGAATTAAAGATGAGAAATATATAGATAATAGACTTAAAGTAATTGAAGGTATCGTAAGTATTGATGATATTAAAGTAAAAGCTAAAGAGTTTGATTTAACAATTACAGAATATTTAACTAGTGTTTTAATTAAATCAATCGGAGAAGTAAAAAATAAAAGTAAAAAACCAATAGTTATTACAATACCAGTTAATTTAAGAAAATATTATCCAACATATACAGTAAGAAACTTTTTTAGTGTAGTAAATATAGATTACTTATATAATAATGATACGTTTAGGGATATAGCAAAGAGTGTAAAAAATAAATTTAAAGAAAAATTAGATAAAGAAAATATAAAAGATAAGATGAATAGTATGATAAAACTAGAAGATATATTTATAGTTAGATTAATACCAGTTTTTATAAAAGATTTTGTTTTAAAAATAGCATGTAATATAGAAAATAAATATCAAACTATGACTTTATCTAATATAGGTATTATTAATATGCCAGAGGTTTATAAAAAATATATAGATTATTTTAGTGTATTTACAAGTACATCAAAAATACAAATGTGTATGTGTTCTTATAAAGATAAAATGGTTATTAGTTTTTCATCTAAATTTGTAAATAGTGAAATAGAAAAGAATTTCTTTAAGTTTTTAAGTAAAGATGGAACTGATGTAATAATAAATACTAATGATTATGGTGATTGTGATGAATAAATGTAATAAGTGTAATGTTTTTATAAATACTAAAACAAGTAAATGTCCTTTGTGTGGATGTAATATTAATAGTAGTAAAGGAGAAAATGTATTTCCTCATATAAATTATTTAGATAAAAAATATCATTTAATGAAGAAAATATTATTATTCTTATCTTTATGTGGAATATTTGTTTCTTTATATATTAATTATTCTATAGCTCATATTCTTAGTTGGTCTTATTTTGTAGTTTTAGGTATTATTACTTTTTGGATTACTTTAATTATTTCCCTAAATAGCAGAAAGAATTTAATAAAAATGTTATTTTTAGAAATGATTATTTTAATTATTTTATCATTAATCTGGGATTATTCAACTGGTTTTAAGTTATGGAGTATTAATTATTTATTACCATTTATTATAGTTTTATATTTAACTTTAATATTTATTATAAAATTATTTATTAAAAGATTAGAGAGTGAATTTGTCTTTTATGCTAGTGTTTCATCACTTATTGGGCTTATACCAGGACTTTTAATTTTACTTGATAAGTTACATGTTTATTTTCCAAGTTATATTTGTTCAATATTTAGTATTGTAATGCTTATATATTTATTTGTCTTTAATAATAAAATAATTAAAGATGAAGTAGAAAAAAGATTTCATATTTAATAAATTTGTGATATAATTTTTTTGAAGGTAGGTTAATTATGGATATAAGTATAAAACTAGATGATTATAAATTAAATGTTAGAACTTGTGCATTTATTAGATGTGGTGATGAAATATTGCTTTGTGAACATAAAGATAAAGATTACTATAGTTTGCCGGGTGGTCATGTTAAAATGGGGGAAGATAGTAAGACAGCTTTAATGCGTGAGTTAAAAGAAGAATTAAATTATGATTTATGTGAAAATGATTTAAGAATTGTAAGATGTATAGAAAATTTCTTTACTTATAAGAATGAAAAAATACATGAATACTTATTTGTGTATTTAACAGTTCTAGATAAATCTTTATATAATGGAGACTTTAAAAACTTAGAAAATGATAATATAACTATGAATTGGGTAAAGGAAGATGCATTTATTTTACTAAATGTTGAACCAGGAGCTGTAAAAGGAATTATTAGCAATAAAAATATAGAACATATTATATTAAAATAAAAAGGGATGATAAAAATGAATAAAAAATATTTACCAATTGGTAGTATAGTTAAATTAAAAAATAAAGATGTTTTAATAATGGTAACGGGATATTATTCTGTTGAATATGAAGAAAATGTAATGATATATGATTATTCTGGTTGTCTTTATCCAGAAGGATTAATGGTTAAGAATGGTATTTGTTCATTTAATCATAGTGATATTGATAATGTAATTTTTAAAGGTTATGAAAGTGATAGTTATAATACATTAGTTAATAATTTTGATAGTAAAGATACATTAGAAGAAAAATTAATTGATTTAGATAATATTGAAGATTTATTTGGTGAAGATACTAAAAATACTGAAGAGTTCGAAATACCTCATTATAAATTTGATGAAAATGGTATAATTATCAATTAAATGTAGAAAATATAAAGTATTTGTGTTAGAATATATTTTAAAAAAGCGGTGATTCCGACCATAACAGGAACTTAAAAAAAACTAGAGAGCACACTCTAGTTTTATTTTTGTTTTTAGTGTATAATTATTTATAGCGAGGTAGTTATGAATATTTATATAACAAATGAAGCAAATAAAATGAGATTATTAATTGTTTTATCTAAAGAAAAGAGATTTAATAATAATAAGTTTTATAGTTTTAGGAAACTAAAGAAGAAACTTATTTTTGATTATAATAATAAAACAATTGAATATGTAATGAATAAATATAATGTTAATATAAATATTGCTAAAATATATTTAGAAAATTTATATTTTTTAAAAGATTTAGAGGATAATAAAGTAAAGTTTTTAAATGCTTTAAAAAAAGATTTAGATGAAAATAACTTACTTATATATAATAAAGAATTTAGAAAGTATTTGGAAAACAAAGATATAACTGTTTATAATAAAAGTAAATTAAGTAAGGAAGAAAAAAGAATATTAGAAGGTTTAAATATAAGAATAGAAAATAATTTAAATAATAATTATGAACCTTCTATTTATGAAGCAGAAAATATTGAAGAAGAAGTAGAATATGTTATTAGAAGCATTAAAGAATTGTTATGTAAGAATGTTGATATTAATAATATAAAGATAATTGCAAGTAAGGAATATAATAAATATTTAGATTATTTTTGTGATTTATTTGGTCTACCAATTAATATAGCAAGTGATAATACTTTTTATGGTACAAAGATTGCTTCAAAGTTTTTAGAATTATATGATAACTATGAAATAGATGAAATTATTGATAAATTAAGTGATGAAGAAAATATAAATGATTTAATTACAATTGTAAATAAATCTGTTTTAGTAGATAATAAATTTGCAAGAAAAGAATTTATTATTAATGATTTAAAAGCAAGTAAAGTAAAAGGTGTTTTATATAAAAATGCTATAGAAATAGGTAGCTTAGATGATTATTATAGTAGTGATGATTACGTTTATTTAATTGGTTGTAATAAAGGTATTTTTCCAAAAGTTTATAATGATGATAACTTTCTTAGTGATAAAATATTAGATGAATTAGGTTTAGATACATCAGTTGAAAAAAATAAATTAGAAAAAAAGAAAACCTTCGAATTTATTAGAAATATTCCTAATTTAGTAATTACATATAACTTGTTTGATGGTGAAAAAGTTAAGTATCCATCTAATATAATTGAAGAGTTAAATATTGATGTAAAAAAAATTGAAATAGATAGAAGAATATCATATTCAAAAAGTTTAAGTAATTTAAGTTATGCTAAAGATTTAGATAATTTATATAAATATAATGATGAGGGTAAGTATTTAAAAATGTATCAAAAGAATTTAAATATTCCATATAAAGAATATAATAATACATATTTTAAAGTAGATAAAGCCTTACTTAAAGATAGTTTAGAAAGCGGGATTACATTATCATATACATCACTTGAGATGTATAATGAATGTAGTTTTAAATATTTTTTAAATAGTATTATGAAGTTAAATATATTTGAAAATACTTTTAAGATAGTTGTTGGTAAAATAGTGCATCATATTTTAGAAATAGGGTTAGATAAAAAAATAGATATAGATTTAGAAATAAGTAATTTTATAAAAGATTTAGATTTTAGTTTTGGACCAAAAGAGTTATTTTATTTACATAAAATAACTAAAGAAATAGAGTTCTTATTAGATTATTTAGAAGAACAAAAGAAACATTCTAAGTTAAATGAATATTTATTTGAAGAAGAAATTAGTATTGATAAAAGTTATGATGGTATAGATATAACTTTTAAAGGTGTTATTGATAAAGTTATGATGACTAAATATAATGATAAAGAAGTTATAGCTGTTATAGATTATAAAACTGGAGATAAGAATATAAAACTAGATACTTTAGAATATGGAATAAATATTCAATTACCAATTTATTTATATTTGTTAAAAAAATCTAGTAGATTTAAAAACTCTGTTATAGCAGGTTTTTATATAGAAAAAGTACTTAATAATTGTTTAAATATTGATAAGAATAAATCATTAGAAACATTAAAGAAAGAAAATTTAAGATTACAAGGATATACTAATAGTAATAAGACAATTATATCTTTACTTGATGATAATTATTTAGATAGTAAGATGATTAAAGGATTAAGATTTAAAAATGATGGTTCTTTTTATAGCACAAGTAAAGTGTTAAGTAATGAAGAGATGGATAAATTAATTATTGTAGTTGATGAAATAATTGATAAGGTTATAAAAAGTATTGTTAATGGTGATTATGAGATAAATCCAAAGGTTATAAAGGGTAAAAATATTGCCTGTGAGTATTGTAAATTTAAAGACATTTGTTATGTAACCAAGGAACAAGAATTAGTGTTAGGAGGTGAAGAAGATGAACTTAACTAAAGAACAACAACTTGCAGTAGATTTGGAAGGTTCAAATATTATTGTGTCTGCTGGGGCTGGTTCTGGTAAAACTGCAGTATTATCAGAGCGAGTTATAAGAAAATTAAAAGATGGAGTAGATATTCGAGATATTTTAATTTTAACATTTACAAATGAAGCTGCAGGAGAAATGTCTACAAGAATTAGAAAGAAAATGAAAAAAGCTGGGTTAGATGAACAACTTGCGTTTTTAGACCAAGCATATATTATGACTTTTGATGCCTTTGCTTTAAATTTAGTTAAAAAATATCATTATATATTAAATATGAGTAAAAATATCGGAGTAATTGATGCATCAATTATTGATTTAAAGAAAAAGAAGTTTTTAGAAGAAATATTTTTAAGTCTTTATGAAGAAAAAAAAAGTAATTTTTTAGAAATGATTAATAATTTTACAAGATTAGATGATGATACTATTGTTGAGGCGATATTAAATATTAATGAGTGTTTAGATTTAAAATATGATAAAGATAAATATTTAGATAGTTATATAAATAATTTTTATAGTGATACATATGTAAATAAAATATTTGATGAGTATTTTATGTATGTAAAGGAATTATCTTTAAAATTAGAAGATTTAGTTTTAAGTATTGAAAATTTTATGGATGATGCAAGTTATGAAAAAGTGTATGATACTTTAAGTAAATTATTTAGACCGAATAAATATGATGATTTATATAGATATAAGGATGTAACGTTGCCTAAATTTATGAAGTTAGATAGTGATGGAATAAAGATAAAAGAAGAAATAAAAGATACGTTTAGTGAGTTAAAAGAATTAATTTATTATAGTGAAGATGAATTAAAAAGTTATTATTTAGATACTAAAAAATATGTAGAAGTAATTATTGAAATAATAAAGATGTTAGATGAAAAAGTAAATAAGTATAAATATGAACATAATGCTTTTGAGTTTAGTGATATTGCTAAATTAGCTATTAAAATAGTAGCAGAACATGAAGATATTAGATTAGAACTTAAAAATAAATTTAATGAAATAATGATAGATGAATATCAAGATACCAATGATTTACAAGAGACATTCATTAGTTTTTTAGAAAATGATAATGTTTATATGGTTGGAGATATCAAACAATCTATTTATAGATTTAGAAATGCTAATCCCATGATATTTAAAGAAAAATATGATAAATATACTAATAATGATGGGGGGAAGAAAATAGATTTACTTAAGAATTTTAGGTCTAGAGAAGAAGTATTATTTAATATAAATGAAGTCTTTGCTCCCCTTATGACTAAAGATATCGGGGGAATTAATTATAAAGAAAGCCATGCCATGATTTATGGTAATTTAGCATATATCAAAAAGGGAAGTAATTCTAATAACAATTATATGGATATTTTAGAATATCATAATGAAGATAAGAAATTTAGTAATGATGAAATAGAAATGTTTATAATTGCAGATGATATTAAGAAAAAGGTAGAAAGTAAGTATCAAGTATATGATTTTGATTTAGAAAAAAATAGAGGTATTACTTATAATGATTTTTGTATAATATTAGATCGTGGTAGTAAGATGAATTTGTTTAAGAAAGTATTTGAATATTTTAATATACCAATGCAAATTTATAAAGATAGTAACTTGATGGATGCAGATGATATTTATATAATTAAAAATATTATTAATCTTATTATTGCTATAAAAAATGGTGTTTTTGATAAGAAGTTAAAGTATTATTTTACTAGTGTTGCTAGAAGTTATGTTGGTAATTTAAATGATAATGAAATATTTAAATGTTTTGAAGAAAATAAAATGTTTAAAACAGATGTTTATCAAATATGTCAAAATATTAGTAGGGATTTAGATAGTTTAACAATAAATATGTTACTTAAAAGAATTATTAAAGAGTTTAATTTTTATGAAAAGTTTATTTTAGTTGGGGATATAAATGCTAGAATAAAAAGAATAAATTATTTATTAGATTTATCTTTAAATGAAGAACAATTAGGTTTTACAATTAATGATTTTAGTGATTATTTAGATGAACTAATAGAAAGTAAAAGTGAAATAAAATATAAAGAAAATAAAAGTAGCAGTAATTCTGTTAAAATAATGAATATTCATAAATCTAAAGGGTTAGAGTTCCCAATATGTTATTTTGCAGGTTTTCCAAAAACATTTAATATTAGGGATTTAAAAAATAAGTTTATGTTTGATAATAAATATGGAATTGTAACACCTTTTTATAAAGATGGTATTGGTGAGGCTTTTGTAAAAGCATTAGTTAAAAATGAATATTTAAAAGAAGAAGTTGCTGAAAAAATAAGGTTATTTTATGTAGCATTAACTAGAGCTAAAGAAAAGATTATTATGGTAATGCCAAAATATGAAGAAAGAAATAATCCTGTTAATGAAATAGAGTTTATAGATGGAATAAAGTTTAAATCTTTTTATGATTTTTTAGTGGCTTTATCTGGTAATGTTGCAAGGTATGAAAAAGAAGTAAATATAAATAATTTAGGTTTAACTAAAGAATATGAATTTAGTAAAGTAATAAGAAATAATACTTTAGATAGTAATGATGAAATAATGGAATTTATTGATTGTAATATAGATTATGAAGAAATAGAGACTAAGCACGCATCTAAAATAATTAAAAATATTATAAGTAAAGAAGAAGCAAAAACATTAGAATTTGGGACAGATATGCATGAAATACTTGAGTTAACTGATTTTAAAAATGTTAAAACTAATAATAAATATATAAATAATTTACTTAATACATTTAATTTTAAGGATGCAACTATTTATCAAGAATTAGAATTTGTTTTTGTAAAAGATGATATAAAATATCATGGTATTATAGATTTAATGCTTGAATATAGTGATAAAATATGTATAATAGATTATAAATTAAAAAACATTGATGATGAAAATTATATTAAACAACTAAGTGTTTATTATGATTATGTTAAAAGTATTAGTGATAAAAATATTGAATTATACTTATATTCAATACTTGATAATGTTGTGAAAAAGGTTGGTGTTTAGATGAAAATAGCAATTATTGGAGCTGGAGCTTCAGGCATGGTAGCTGCTTTAAATTTAGCAAAAAACAATTTAGTTTACGTGTTTGAAAAAAATAGTGATGTAGGTAAGAAATTATTATTAACTGGAAGTGGTAGATGTAACTTAGGAAATGTTGATAATAGTTTAAGTAAATATCATTCAAGTAATGATGAACTTATTAAATATATAATTAATTATAGTAATTTAAATAAAGTTAATGAATTGTTTAAAGAAATTGGTTTAGTTATTAAAAATAAAAATGGTTATCTTTATCCTTTTAGTGAAAAGTCATCAAGTGTTTTATCAACTTTAAAAAATGCTTGTTTAGAAAGTGAAGTTAACTTTAGATTTTGTTCTACTATTTTAAATGTTGAAAAAATTAATGATAAGTTTATTGTTAATGGTGAAAAATTTGATAAATTAATTGTTGCTACAGGGGGATGTAGTTACCCAAAAACTGGAAGTGTTGGAATTGGTTATGATATTGCTAAGAATTTTGGCCACAATATAACCAATTTATTTCCTTCTTTAGTGCCACTTTATACAAAAAATTCACTAGAAAAAGAGTGGAAAGGAATAAGGTGTGAAGCGATAGTTTCTTTATATGAAAATGATAAATTTATTAAAAGTGAACATGGAGAACTTCAACTAAATAGTGAAGGTTTAAGTGGTATTTGTATATTTAATTTAAGTAGAAATATAAAATTAGGTTTAAATCATAATTGTAAAGAAGAAATAAGAATTAATTTTACACCATGGACGAATGATTTAAGAAGTTATTTAGATAATTTTAAAGATAAAAAAGTATCTGTTATATGTGATGGCTTTATGGATTATAAGTTAACTAATATTTTATATAAATATTTAGGTATTGATACTAATAAAACTTGGAATGAGTTAAGGGATTTAGATAAAAATAAAATAGTGGATGCTTTAACGGATTTTAAAGTAGATATTAAAGATACGAAAGGTTATTTAGATGCTCAAGTTACTTGTGGAGGAGTATGTTTAGATGAAATCAATTTAAATGATATGAGTTCTAAGTTCGTAAATAATCTATATTTTATTGGTGAGGTTTTAGATTTAGATGGTGATTGTGGAGGATATAATTTAACAATTGCTTTTATAACAGGACTTTTAGCAGGTGGTAATAATGATTAGAATTAAAAATATTAGAACAGAAATTAAAGAGAATATCGATATTTATGAACTTGCTAGTAAGAAGTTACGTGTTTCTAAAGAAAAAATTGATGAAGTAACTATTCATAAAAAATCAATTGATGCTAGAAGTAAAATGATGTTTGCATACTTTTTTGATTTAGATGTAAAAATAAGTAATGAAGAAAAATACTTAAGAAATGATGTTGTGAAGGTTGAAAATGAAGATTATGTTTTACCAAAGAGAGGTAATGTAGTCCTTGATAAAAGACCAATAATAATTGGAACTGATATATTAAGGCAGGTTATTGTAAATTTAAGAGAAAAGATTATATCTTTTGGGGGAGAAATTCATTATAATTCCTTATTTCAAGATATAATTTATAAAGATAATAAAATAAAATCTATTGTTGTAAATAAAAAGCAAATAGATACAGACATCTTAATACTTGCAATTGGTCATTCTGCTAGAGATACATTTAAAATGTTAAGTGAAAAAAAGATATTTATGGAACCGAAACCATTTGCAGTTGGTGTTAGAATAATTCATCCTCAAGAGGTTATTAATGAAAATCAATATCCAGTTAACTATCCTTTTTTACCGCCGGCATCATATAAATTAACTTATAAGAGTAAAACAGGACGTGGTGTATATAGCTTTTGTATGTGTCCAGGTGGCTTTGTGGTTAATGCTAGAAGTACAAATAATGGTATTTGTGTAAATGGTATGAGTAATTATAAAAGAGAAACAAAATATGCAAATAGTGCAATTGTTGTAACTGTTGGTCCAGATGATTATGGTTATGGTGTTTTAGATGGTATGTATTTTCAAGAAAAGTTAGAAAGTAAAGCTTATGAAGTTGGTAATGGTTTAATTCCAGTACAAAAATATGGAAATTATAAAAATAATGTTGTTTCTAATAATTTAAATATTGATGCTTTTAAAGGTAAAACTTGTTGTGGTAATTTAAATGATATTTTTCCTGATTTTATAAACGAAAGTTTAAAAGAAGGGATAGATTATTTTAATAATAAGATAAATGGTTTTAATAGTAATGATGCTATTTTAGCTGCGCCGGAGGCAAGAACTAGTAGTCCAGTTAGAATAAATAGAGATGATGAATTTAATTCTAATATAAAAGGTATTTATCCTTGCGGTGAAGGGGCTGGTTTTGCTGGAGGTATTACCACTAGTGCGATGGATGGTTTAAAAGTATTTGAAAGTATTTATAAAAAGTATAGTGGGGTTAAGTAAAATATTTATAAAAATAGCTTGTAAAATATTGCTAATAAATAATATATTGTGTTATAATCTTTAAGAAAGAAGTGAGGTGCGAGAATGAAAACATTTAAGAAAAATCTACCTGAAGGTGTTAAAAAACAATTTGCTTTATATAAAGGTGTAAAGGTAAGATTAATAAATAAAAATACTAAAAAGAAAGCTAAATAATAAAACTTTCAACAAAAATCGACAAGAAGGATGAAAATCCTTCTTTTTTTGACAAAATCTCCTATGTACATTTAGGTTTTTAAATGTTAGATTAGTTGGCGAAGGAGATGATTTTATGAAAAAAATCGTAGTTGTTTTAGTAGTATTTGTCGCTAACATAGTAAGTGTTGATGCCATGAAATTGGAAGTAAGAAAGGAGGATGAAGTTGATGAGTTTGATAAATGGTTAATAGCAAATTTAGCAAATCCATATGATGAGATGAAAAATAATGTTATTCAAAAAATGATTTTAGAATATGTAAATCCAAATTATGAAGTAAGATTATTTAATAATAATGTAGAAGTTGATACAAGTAAGGGGGTATTTGTACTTGAATGATGATATTAGAAGTTATTCTTATAAAACTGGTGAAAAATATAATTATAATATTGTTATTAATGTGTCTTTGTGGATGTAATAGTGATGTAGTTGAAAGTGAGTTTGTTGATGTAAATAATTTAAAGTATTATGGTTATTTAGTTATACCTAAAGTTAATATGAAATTTGGTTTTTATAATGTTGATAATGAAAAAAATAATGTAGGAGAAAATGTAACTTTAATAGATACAGGTATTAATAATACTTATCTTTTAGCTGCTCATTCCGGTAGTGGACCTCTTGCATACTTTAATGATTTGAGGTATCTATCTGTGGGTGATAAAATTACTTTAATTATTGATGGTAATATAATGAATTATGAAGTTGTAAATATTAGAAATGAAATCAAAAATGGCAAAATAAATATAAAAAATGAAAAAAATCAAGTGATACTTACAACTTGTAATCAAGTAAAGAAAGGATATCAATTAATTATTGAAGGAAGTTTAATAAAATAGCTAGGCATTTAGTTGAAAATTTGGTATAATTATTTAATGAGGAGAAGAATTATGGCAAAATCTAGAAGTGAATTAAGAAATGTAATTATGGTTATTTTATATCAAATTGATATTTATGAGAGTAGATGTGTCCCGTTTAATCTTGATGATGTTATTAAAGAAAATTTAAATGTGGATAATGAATTTGTTAAAAGTATTGTTTATGGTGTTACTACATATAAAGATGAATTAGATAGAATTGCTAATAAATATATTGATGGATGGACAATTGATAGAATTGATAAAACTGGAGCTGCTATTCTTAGAATGGGATTATATGAACTTAAGTTTACTGATACACCAGAAATTGTTGTAATTAATGAAGCTGTTGAACTTGCTAAGAAGTATTGTGATGAAGCTGTTAGAAAAATTATTAATGCTGTCTTAGATAAATATATTAAAGAGTAATTATGGACTTAACTTTAGAAGATATTGAAAAAATTACTAGATATGTAGATGGTTTTGTTACTATTAATGGTACTGAATATTATGTAAAAGGTTCTGTAGACGAAGGACTTCAGTTAGTTGCTAATGAAATTCCTTCATATTTAAATATTAATTGTGTTAAAGATTATTTTATAAAAACTAGTGATGATGCATATTATTTAAGTTTAAGTTTAAATAATTTTGGAACTTTTAAAAATGGTCAAGAACTTGGCTTTAATTCAAATAGTTTGTATGATATTTGGGTTTTTCTTGAGAAAAAGTATCCAAAATTTAGTAGACATTTAGTAAATGATTTAGTAAAAGTGTTTTTATATGATATATTTTTATTAAATGGAGATAGAAACTTAGGTAATATTGGTATTTTAGAAAGTGATGGAAAAGCTTATCTTTATATTTTAGATAATGAATTTGTTTTTAGTACTTATGAAGCAGATTTAAGAGCCAAAATTGGGTATGAAGAACGTTTGAAAAAGTCTTATTATAAAGATATATTAAATAATCATACACCTCTTAATGTAGAAAGAAACTTAGAAGGCTTAGAATATTTTATGGGGACATCTTCTAGTGAATATAGTGATTTAGTGGTGGATTTTTATCAAAAATTAACACCTGAATATGTCTTGTCAGTGTTTAGTAAATATGAACAAGATGGTATAGTTTTAGATAAAGTTGAAAGAGATTATTATCTTGTTTTATATAAAATGAATTATAATTTAATTGGAAAATTATTAGTAGAAAGGGGACTTATTGATGGACAAAGAATATCTAAAAATTAGCGATTTAAATAATTATATTAAAAGAAAATTAGATGATGATATATTTTTAAATAAAGTATATTTAAAAGGAGAAATAAGTAATTTTAAAAATCATACTAGAGGGCATTTATATTTCACTTTAAAAGATGATACTTCTAGAATAAGTGCAGTAATGTTTCAAAGTAGTGCAATAAAATTATCTTTTGTTCCTGAGGATGGAATGAATGTTTTAGTAGAGGGAAGAATTAGTGCTTATCCTTCTCAAGGGTCATATCAAATTTATATTGAAAAAATGGAACCGGATGGTTTAGGGGCTTTATATATTGAATATGAAAAATTAAAAAAGAAACTTGCAAGCGTTGGTTTATTTGATGAAACCCATAAAAAAGCTATTCCCAGATTTCCTGAGAAAATTGGAGTTATAACAGCATCAACTGGAGCTGCCGTTAGAGATATTATGAGTACTATTAGAAGAAGATATCCAATTTGTGAAGCTATTTTATTTCCATGTTTAGTGCAAGGAAGAGATGCTGCTCCAGATATTGTAAGACAAATAAAAAGAGCTGATGCTTATGGAGTTGATACAATTATTGTGGGCCGTGGTGGTGGTTCTATTGAAGATTTATGGGCTTTTAATGAAGAAATTGTTGCTCATGCAATATATGAATGTAGAACACCGATTATAAGTGCTGTTGGTCATGAAATTGACTGGACAATTGCTGATTTCGTGGCAGATTTAAGAGCCCCCACTCCAACTGGAGCTGCAGAAATGGCTGTTCCAACTGTTATTGATATTAATACCCTTTTAAATAATTACAAAATTCGTCTTAATAAAAATATTAAAAATATGGTTAATACTAAATTCATTAAATGGAGAAGTTTAAAAAATAGCTTTGTTTTAAAAAATCCAATGAGTATGTATGAAATAAAAGAACAAAAATTAGATGCTTTACTGGATAATTTAAATAAAGATATAAAAGTCATATTACAAAATAATGAGATTAAATTAAATAAAATAAAGATGTCTTATGTTATGCAAAATCCAATGAGTTTAATTGACAAGAAGAAAAACGAATATAATCTTTTAATTAATACACTAAAACTTGTTAATCCGTTGGGTATTTTAGAAAAAGGATATTCGTTGGCAACAATTAATGATAAAGTTATAAAATCAAGTACTGATGTTAATATCGATGATATTATTAATGTTAAATTACATGAAGGTAATATTAAAGCTAAGGTTGTAGAAAAATAGGTTTGTTAGACCATTTTTCCCAGTTGGGGAAAATGGTAAGCTTCATTGGAAAAAGTGTAAAGAAACAAAAAGTATTTTCTCGATTTTGTCGGCGCCGACAAAATTGGAAAAATATTGGGATCGTGAAGTATTTTTAGATAAAAAGCAACAATAATGTGCAAAAATCAAAATGTGACAAGTAAAACAAAAAAATATTGTAAATACAATTTAATTTAAGGGGGAATGAAAATGAATGAATTAATGTTAAATAATAGTATTTTTGAAAATATAAAACATATTGATGAAAGTGGTAATGAATATTGGTTTGCAAGAGACCTACAAAAAGTTTTAGATTATAAAGAATGGCGTAAATTTTCTATTGTTTTGGAAAAAGCTAAAGTTTCATGTCAATTAAGTAATTTAAATATAGAAGACCATTTTGTCGGCGCCGACAAAATGGTCGAAATAGGCTCTAAAACAAAAAGAAAAATTGAAGATTATAAATTATCCCGTTATGCATGTTACTTAATTGCTCAGAATGGTGATAGTAGAAAGAAAACGATAGCTCTTGCTCAAACATACTTTGCGTTTCAAACTAGAAAAATGGAAATTACTGAAAGAGAATATTCTAGTTTAACAGAAGACGAGAAAAGGTTTTATCAAAGAAATTTAACTAAAAAAGGAAACTATTCTTTAAATCAAGCTGCAAAAGATGCTGGAGTTAAAAACTTTGATAGATTTCATAATTCTGGTTATAAAGGGTTATATAATGGTGAAACTGCTAATGATATAGCAAAGAGAAAAGGTTTAAGATATAGAGAAGATATCTTAGATAACATGGGTAGTGATGAACTTATAGCTAATTTGTTTAGAATATCTCAAACAGAACAAAAACTAAAAAGGGATAATGTAAAAGGTGAAACTAAAGCAAATGATGTTCATTATGAAGTCGGTAAAAAAGTAAGAAAAGCTATTTCTGATATCGGTGGTACGATGCCTGAAGAGTTTCCAACACCAGAAAAAAGTTTAAAAACGTTAGAAAAAGAAAGTAAGAATAAATTAATTAGTAATAAATAAAGAAGGGATAAATATGAAACTAACTGAAAAACAGAAAGAAGAGATAGTATCTAAAGAACATGATTATGTTAATTTAGATGGTATTGAATATTTCTGTAAAATTGCTAAAAATGATTGTAATGAAATATTAGCATATAGATTAGCAAATATTGTAGGTATTAATTGTCCCCTTTATCACATTGTTAGAGTAAATAAAGACTTATATTATTTAAGTTATAGTTTTAATAATTTAGGAAGTTTTAAAAGTGGAAAAGATTTAATTGGAATAGATTACTTTTCTAATACTATATATAATTTGTGGTATGTAGTAGAAAAAGAATATCCCAAAGAATGTAAAGATTTAATATTTGATTTAGTAAAAGTATTTATTTTTGATATATTTATGCTTAATGGAGATAGACATGCTGGTAATTATGCAATTGTAGAAGAAAATGGGAAACCTAAAATTTATATATTTGATAATGAATCTATATTTGAATCTGTTTTTAGAGTTGAATTAAGTCCTAAGTATGATAAAAGAGACTATTTAAGAAATGGTACAAGGATAATAAGAAATCCAAAAGCAACAATTGGAATGAAACAAAACATGGAACTATTAGAATATTTTTTAACAACATCATCAAATTATTTTTGCAAATTAGTAGTTGATTTTTATAATAAACTTGCTCCAGAGGTTGTATATTCTAATATTTTAGAAATAGAAAAATCTACGGGGATTATTAATCATGATAAAGATTATAATATGGAACTTTTTAGAAGAAACTATGAATTAATTGGAGATTTATTAAAAGATAAAGGTCTCATAAAAAAGGAAGGAAGATAAAAATGAATGATTTAAAGTTAGTTTTACCAAGTAAAGATGATAAAGAAAGTGCTCTTTTGATGCTTGAAGAAATTAAAGTAGCTGATGCAGGGTTACCTTGGCAATATTCAGGGCTTGCTAATTTAGAAGAAACAGCATCTTATGAAGATTGGGTTAAAGAAAAAGTAAATGAAAAAAATGGTATTGATTTAAGAGATGGTTATGTTCCGTGCACAACATTATTTTTAAAAAGAATGAGTGATAATAAAATATGTGGTTCTATAAGTATTAGACATGAATTAAATGAATTTTTATTTAATTTTGGAGGTCATATCGGTTATTCAGTTACTCCGAGTGAACGTGGTAAAGGTTATGGAAAGCTACAACTTAAGATGGCTTTAGAAATTGCTAAAGATTTAGGAATAGAAAAGTGTTTAATAACTGCAGATAAAACAAATACTTTAAGTAATAAAACAATTATTTCAGAAGGTGGAGTATTAGAAAATACTGTTATGTGGAATAATGAACCATTAAATAGGTATTGGATTAATTTAAAATAATTGGTATAATAAATAAAGAAAGGAAATAAATTATGGAAGAAAATAAAAATTTTGAAGAATCTTTACAAGAATTAGAAACAATTGTAAAAGAATTAGAAAGTGGTAATGTTAATTTAGATGATGCAATTAATAAATATACAGAAGCTATGAAATTAGCTAAATATTGTGGCGAAAAATTAAATGATGCTACTAAAAAAGTTAATAAAATATTAACTGAAGATAATGAATTAAAAGAATTTAATGCAGAATAAGGTGAGAATATGGAAGTAAAAGATATAACAAATAGAGATATTGATTTTGCTAAATGGTATACTGATGTATGTAAAAAAGCTGATTTAGTAGATTATTCAAGTGTAAAAGGAAGTATGATAATAAGACCACTTGGATATGCAATCTGGGAAGAAATACAAAAGAATATGGATAGAATGTTTAAAGAAACTGGACATGAAAATGTGCAAATGCCAATGTTTATTCCAGAATCCTTGTTAAATGTTGAAAAAGAACATGTTAAAGGATTTGCTCCCGAAGTTGCTTGGGTTACATATGGGGGACAAGAAAAGCTTGAAGAAAGAATGTGTGTTAGACCAACAAGTGAAGTATTATTCTGTGACCATTATAAAAAAATAATAAATACTTATAGAGATTTACCTATTCTTTATAATCAATGGTGTACAATAGTAAGATGGGAAAAAACAACAAGGCCTTTTCTTAGAAGCCGTGAGATATTATGGCAAGAAGGTCATACAATGCATAGAACTGCCGAAGAAGCAAGAGAAGAAACTTTAAGAATGTTTAATGTTTATAAAACTTTTCAAGAAGATTATCTAGCACTACCTGTTATTACTGGAAAGAAAACCGAAAAAGAAAAGTTTGCTGGAGCTGAAGAAACTTATACTTTGGAAGCTATGATGTATAATGGTTACGCTCTTCAAAATGGGACAAGTCATTATTTTGGTAATCATTTTGCTAAAGCTTTTGGTATTAAATTTACTGATAGTGATAATACACTTAAAACTCCATATCAAACTAGTTGGGGAGTATCAACTAGAATGATCGGAGCTATAATTATGACTCACGGAGATGACCATGGATTAGTTTTACCTCCGATGATTGCACCTTTTAAAGTTATAATAATACCTATCGGGGAAGTTTCAGAACAACTTGATGAATTAAAAAATACCTTAAAAGAAAATAATATTACATTTAAAGTTGATGAAACCAATAAAACTCCAGGATTTAAATTTGCTGAAGCTGAAGTAAAAGGATATCCAATTAGAATTGAACTTGGTAAAAGAGATTTAGAAAATAATCATGTTACTTTAGTTAGAAGAGATACTTTAGAAAAAATAGTTGTTCCTTTTGAAGAAATTTTACCTAAAGTTAAGGAATTACTTGCAACAATTCAAAGTGATATGTTCAAACGTGCTAAAGCAAGAAGAGATAGCATGATTTATGATGCTAAAACTTATGATGAGTTAAGAGAAATAGCTACAACAAAAGATGGAGGATTTATTAAAATCAATTGGTGTGGTAATGAATCTTGTGAAAATAAAATTAAAGATGATTTTGGTATTAAATCTAGATGTTTAATTGATGATGAAGAAGTAACTGGACCATGTACTGTATGTGGTGAAAAGGCAACAATTAGATTATATATTGGAAGACAATATTAATTTTAAAAAGTTCTATATTTTATACTAGTGGAATTGGTACAAGTAGTGACCCAATAAGAGTTAGTTAATTATAAAATAAAGTGCAATAGTTAAGCACTTTTTTTTCTTGTATACTAGGAAAGTCATCCAAAATTTGCAAAATAAAACCTTGATATATGGGCGAACATATGATATAATTTAATCATCCGAGGGGGATGGTTTAATGAATACTTATAAGGCATATAAATTAAGAATTTATCCTACTGATTCACAAAGAGAATTAATTGAAAAAACTTTTGGATGTACTAGATATATTTATAATAAT
>ENA-ORND01000028-ORND01000028.1-human-gut-metagenome-genome-assembly--contig:-NODE-28-length-136261-cov-19.199176_pt1 | contig 136261 bp, 147 predicted proteins | sample MGYA00242111_ERZ509014 | MGnify/ENA primary metagenome ERZ509014 (study PRJEB26280, sample SAMEA2338694) | human gut metagenome | biome: human gut; feature: human-associated habitat; material... | reverse complement strand
AATAGTAATAAAAAATATTTAATATTATAAATATATCTTAAATCAACAACTTATCAACACAATGTTTCACGTGAAACATCAATATAATTATAATAATAGCTAAAAAAAGAATTTAAACATCGAAAACAATATTAATTATTTTTAATTATTGTTATTGTATTATAATTTTAAAAATATATTAAAAAAAATAAATCTTAAACTAACATATTATTCACACATTGTTTCACGTGAAACATAACACTTTACAAAAAAATAATAAATTGTTTTACCAATTAAAGAGTACTTAAAATAAATATTTTGTTGATAACTTATATTCTTCTTTTTTGCTTTAGTTATAATATCATAATCTTATAGCAAAAATAACAGTGTATATACTTTATATACACTGTTACAATAAAATAAAAAAGGCTTATTCAGCCTCATTTACTTCAATATTTTCAGTATTTTCACTAGGTGTTTCATTTACAGTAGGTTCTGAAACAATATCTGGTTCTTCTTCTTTATCTACTAAGCTTATAGTTGATACCTTTTGATTATATTTTAAGTTGATAAGTCTTAAACCTTGTGTAACACGACCTAATAAAGATATTTGTTCTAAAGGCATTCTCATTGTCATACCTGAATTTGTCATAATAACAAGTTCTTTACCTTCATAAACAATTTTAACACTAACAAGATTTCCGTTCTTTTCAGTGATATTCATTGCTTTAACACCTTTAGAACCTCTTCTTGTTTGGCGATATTCACTAACTTTTGTTTGTTTACCGTAACCTTTTTCTGTTACAAGTAAGATAGTATCATCTTCTTTAACGATTTCAGAACAAATACATTTGCTTCCATCTAGAGAAATACCACGAACACCTGAAGCAGTACGTCCCATAACTCTGATTTCATCTTCATTAAATTTAACCATTCTACCGCTATCACTACCTAAAAGTACTAAATCATTTCCAGTTGTTTTCTTAACATCAATTAATTTATCATTTTCTCTTAGAGAAATACAAATCTTACCACTATTTCTAATATTAGCAAATTCACTAATTAATGTTTTCTTTACAACTCCACCTTCAGTAGCGAATAATAAATATTTACATTCTTCTTCACGACTTATTTGGATAACAGCATTAACTCTTTCATCTTTTTCAACTTGAAGTAAGTTAACAATTGGAATTCCTTTAGATTGACGTGAAAACTCTGGAATTTCATAACCTTTTAATCTATAAACTTTACCTTTATCAGTAAAGAACAAGATGTAATCGTGTGTTGATAAGTTAATCATGTGTTCAACAAAGTCTTCATCATTCGTAGACATTCCCTTAATTCCAACGCCACCTCTGTTTTGTGACTTAAATGTATCAGATGTAGTTCTCTTAATATAACCTTTGTTAGTAAGTACAACTAAGATATTTTCTTCTGGTATTAAAGACTCATCTTCAATATAATCAACCGCAGTCATATCAATTTTAGTTCTTCTTTCATCACCATATTTATTTTTTATTTCAGTCATTTCATCTTTAATGATACCTAACACCTTATTATTATCTGCTAAAATGCCACGTAAGCGCTCTATTTCTAGTTTTAAAGCATTTAGTTCTTCTTCAATCTTTTCACGTTCTAGACCTGTTAAACGACGTAATTTCATTTCTAGAATATTATCAGTTTGAGCTTCAGTTAATCCAAAACGTTCCATTAACTTAAGCTTTGCTTCACCATCAGCCTTAGACTCTTTAATAATCTTAATAACTTCATCGATATTATCAAATACAATTTGATAACCTTCTAAGATATGTACTCTCTTTTCAGCTTTATCTAATTCAAATTGAGTTCTTCTAATAATAACTTCTTGTTGATAATCTACATATTTACTAATAATATCTTTTAAACCTAAAGTTCTAGGTGTTTGTTTATCAAGCATTAAGAAGATAATACCAAAAGTTGTTTGAAAAGCCGTATGTTTATATAAATTATTTAATACTACTTGAGGATTAGCATCTTTCTTTAACGTAATAGTTATCTTAATACCATCTTTTAAATCAGTATGATAATCAGTAATACCTTCAAGAACTTTATTATGTACTAAATCGGCAACCTTTTGTTTTAAATCTAGAGTATTTACACCATAAGGAACTTCTTCGATAACAATATAATGTCTTCCATTTTTTTCTTCAATTGTTGCTTTACTTCTAATAGTTATTGATCCTCTACCAGTTTCATAAGCTTTCTTTATTCCAGAATTACCTAAAATAATACCACCAGTTGGAAAATCTGGACCTTTAATATGTTGCATTAATTCTTCCGTAGTAATTTCAGGATTATCAATATAAGCAATACATCCGTCAATAACTTCGCCTAAATTATGTGGTGGAATATTTGTTGCCATACCAACAGCAATCCCCATTGTTCCATTAACTAAAATATTTGGAAATCTTGAAGGTAAAACTTCAGGTTCTTCAGTTGAATCATCATAATTTGGTAAAAAATTAACCGTATTTTTGTTAATATCTCTAACTAATTCCATTGATATCTTTGCTAACTTACTTTCAGTATAACGATAAGCTGCAGCTCTAGGATATTCAATATTACCAAAGTTACCATGGCCATCAACAAGTAAATAACGATAGTTAAAATCTTGGGCCATTCTTACCATAGCATCATATATTGATGAGTCTCCATGTGGATGATATTTCCCCATAACATCTCCAACTATCGTCGCACTCTTACGATGTTTTTTATCTGGTGTTAATCCATTTTCCAACATATCATAAATAATTCTTCTATGAACTGGCTTTAAACCATCTCTTAAATCTGGTAAAGCTCTGGAAATAATTACACTCATTGAATATTCAATAAAAGAAGATTCAATTTCACTTACTATATTATTTTCTTCTAATCTATCTCTACTATGATCCATACTAACCTCCTAAAAATCCAAATTCTTTGCATATGGTGCATTTTCTTCAATAAATTTACGTCTAGGTTCAACTTCTTCACCCATTAATTTACTAAATGCTGCATCAGCACTAATAGCATCATCAACAGTTATTTTACGAAGAATTCTATGATTTATATCCATTGTAGTTTCATTTAATTCTTCAGCATCCATTTCCCCTAAACCTTTCATTCTTGCTATATCATATCTAACATTCTTTTCATTTAATGTTTTGATATATTCATCTCTTTCATCATCATTTAAAACATATTTAATAGTTTGTCCATGTTTTATACAATATAATGGTGGTTGCGCAGCATAAACATAACCAGCTTCCACAATTGGTTTAAAGAAACGATAAAATAATGTTAATAACAAAACTCTAATATGAGAACCATCAACATCGGCATCGCTCATGATAATAACTTTATGATATCTCATTTTACTTAAATCAAATTCTTGTCCAATACCAGTACCAAAAGCTGTAATAATTGTTTTAATTTCATCATTACTTAAAGCTCTATCAAGTCTTGCTTTTTCAACATTTAATACTTTACCTTTCAAAGGAAGTATAGCTTGAGTCATACTATTTCTACCCTTAATTGCAGAACCACCTGCACTATCCCCTTCGACTAGGAATATTTCACAAACACTTGGGTCTTTTTCTTTACAATCAACAAGTTTTCCACCAAAGTTAACGATATCTAAATCACTTTTTCTTCTTGTTGCTTCTCTTGCTTTCTTCGCAGCAATTCTACCACGAGATGCACTAATACATTTTTCCACAATAGTTCTAGCTTCATTAGGATTTTCCATTAAAAATCGTTCAAAACCTTGTGAAAATACATCACTAGCTATCTTTCTTACTTCACTATTACCTAACTTAGTTTTAGTTTGTCCTTCAAATTGAGGGTCTGGATGCTTACATGAAATAATCATTGTTAAACCTTCACGACAATCTTCCCCAATTAAAGCAGCATCATTTTCTTTTAAAATCTTAGCATTTTTAGCATAATTATTGATAACTTTAGTTAAAGCAACTTTAACACCATCTTCATGAGTTCCACCTTCATAAGTATTAATATTATTAGTAAATGAATAAATACTTGGTGAATAAGTTTCATTATATTGACAAGCAACTTCTATTTCGATTCCATTTTCTGCTCCATCCATATAAATTATATCATCATGTATCGGTGTCTTACTCTTATTAAGCATTTCAACATATTCAATAATACCACCGTTATAAAGGAATGTATCATGTTTTTCAGGCATTTCTCTTAAATCATATAAATTAATTCTAAGCCCTTTATTTAAGAAAGCAATTTCTTGTAATCTTTTATATAAAGTATCATAGTTATATACAGTTGTTTCCGTAAATATTTCTTCATCTGGTTTAAATCTAACTGTACTACCGGTTCTATCTACATCACAACTATCAATAACTTTTAAAGCTTCAACAGGATGTCCACCATTTTCAAATCTTTGGTAGTAGACATTTCCATCACGATAAATCTTAACTTCAAGCCATTTAGACAAAGCATTAACAACACTAGCCCCAACGCCATGAAGACCTCCAGAAACTTTATATCCTTCGCCCCCAAATTTACCACCAGCATGAAGTACAGTAAAAATTGTTTCAACTGTTGATAATCCTGTCTTAGCATTTATACCAGTTGGAATACCTCTACCATCATCTCTTATTTCAATGATATCATCTTTATCAATTATAACCTCAATATCATCACAAAACCCGGCTAATGCTTCATCAACTGCATTATCCACAATTTCCCAAACTAAATGATGAAGACCTCTCTCACCAGTTGAACCAATATACATTCCTGGTCTTTTTCTAACAGCTTCAAGCCCTTCCAAAACCTGTATATCACTATCAGTATAATGTGTTTCTTTCATTTTTTACTCCTCCTCTAATATACCATCATTAACCTTAAACTTTTTGGCATCTTTAATTACTTTTTTACTAATATTTTTTAAATCAGTTGTTGTCATAAATGTCTGTACATTTCTATCTAACATCCCTAACAAATTAGTAACTTTCTCTTTATCTAACTCACTAAACAAATCATCTAAAATAAGTATTGGATAATATCCTTTAATCTCATTAATAACATTAATTTCAGCTAATTTAAAGGAAATAATTGCATTCTTTCTTTGACCTTCACTTCCCCATTCCTTTAAATTATTATTATCTAAAACAAATACTATATCATCATGATGTATACCTTCTAAAGTCTTACCAACACTTAATTCTTTTTGATAATTATCTTTATATCTTTTAATTAAATCATCTTCACTCTTATTTTTAAACGTTGATACATATCTTATTTTTAATGTTCCACTACCAAATATTTTCTCATAATTACTTGCAATATATTTATTTATATTATCCACAAATTTTTCCCTATATTTACAAATAATACTTCCATATTCAATCAATTTCTTAGTTAAAATATCTAAATAAGTATTTGTATAACTTCCATTAACATACATACCTCTAAGATAAAAGTTTCTTTGTTTCAAAATTCTTTGATAATTTGTTAAAATAACTAAATATTCTTTATAAATCTGACTTATTTCAATATTAAGCATTTTTCTTCTTATCATAGGGGATTCGTCAATTAACCTTGTATCACTTGGATTAAATAAAATAACATTAATTCTTGATACATAATCACTTACTTTATCTTGCTTTTCATCATTAATAGTAACAACTTTACCATCATTACTTATTTCTACCCCAAAAGTATTTTCATCACCATTTTTTAAGACATTTCCTTTAATCTTAGCTTTAATTTTTCCTTTCTTAATCATGACTTTATCATTATTTATTCTAAATGATTTAGTTAGTGCCAGAGTATAAATTGCCTCAATTATATTAGTTTTTCCACTTCCATTTAAACCATATATAATATTTAAGTCACCAAAAGAGATATTTAATGTTTCATAGTTACGAAAATTCATTAAACTTAAACTATCAATTTTCATTAATTTACCCCCTTTAGTGCCCTACATTAAAAATACAAGGCATTTTGGTATACCTATACACATATTAATTATATCACAAAATTAACCCTAATAAAAGAAAAATCGTATATTTTTTCAAAATATTATCTTGTTGTATAAACTAACCACAATCTACTACATTTAAGCATTTGATTATTAAATATTGTATAACTAACACTTATATATTTTTTTAGTTCATTTTTAAAACTTACCAAAACTCCATTACTAGTTTTTTCAAAATATTTAACACTATTAAAATTAATCCACCAACAACAATTACCTTTTTTAAGAGGAAAAAACACAATATTATTTCTTTCACTAACTATAACTGGTAATTTATAATAACTTCCTATTATATTTTTACTTCCTTTAATTCTTCCATTTAATGAACTTCCATAATAAATACAACTTTCATCTAAAATAGTATTTATTACATCTCCATCAAATACATAATCAGCATCAGCTTCCATAACTAAAGTATTACTTCCATCAAACTCAATAAAAAGGGTATTATTACTAATTTTAAACATAATATCCTCCTTTCTTAGTTGGTTATAATACCACATCAAAGTAAAAAAATTTGTCGAAAAAAAACGAACAAGTGCAATTTTGTTCATTTTCTTCATAATTAATATGTTTTTATAGGTAAAATAAGCTCTGTTAACGTTTCATCTTCAACTGGTTTTATCAAAATTGGCTTATCATCAGTATTAAGAAGTAACAAAATATTTTCTTCTTTAATAACTTTTAGAGCATCCATCATAAACTTACTTGAGAATGATATTTCAATCTTTTCTTTATTATTACAATCAATATGTAATTTTTCTTCAGCATTACCAAGTTCATTACTTGTTGATGTTATAACCATATCTTTATCTTGAATATGCATCTTTATAATATTTTTTTCTTTATTTTGAGCAAGTAATGACGCTCTATCAACAGCATCATAAAATTCCTTCATATTTAAATTAATTATATAAACAAAATCTTTTGGAATAAAATGACTAGTTTCTGGATAAGTACCACTTAATAAATTACTTTGAACATAAATATTTTTATAAACAAATAATATTTTGTTAGTAAATACATAGATTTCCACATTATCTTCATCTGCAATAATCTTTTCAAGTTCTGTAATACTTCTACCAGGAATAACAATATTAACTTGTTTTCCACATGGTACATCTAATTTAATATTTTTTTTAGATAATCTATAAGAATCTGTACAAATACATTCTAATATATCACCATTTATTTTAAAATTAATACCAGTAAGAAGTGGTCTTACTTCTTGTGTTGATAACGCATAAGACGTTTGATTAATTAATTCTCTTAATTTTTCAGAATTAATATTTATTACATCATTACTTTTATCTATTAAAATATTTGGATAATCACATGGATTATAACAATTTAATCTATATTGATTATTCGGAGTGCTTATTTTAATCTTTAAATTATCTTCAACTTCAAAATCAATTACATCACTAGGCATCTTTCTAATCATATCAATAAAATACTTACTTTGAATAATAATTCTTCCACTACCCTCAATCATTTTAATATCATTATTAGGAATTAATACTTTAATAGTAAGCTCTGAATCACTAGCAAGTAATTCCATACCCTTTTCATTTACATCGAACACAATCCCATTAAGTACAGGAATTGTTGTTCTTTGACTTAAAGCTTTAGTAACATTATTTAATGCTTCCAAAATTACATTTTTTTCAATTGTCCATTTCATATTTTACATCCTTCTTTCTTTATGTTTATTTATTATTATTTATTAATAGCGTTAATAACGTGGATAACTAATTAACATTCTTTTATTTTCTAGAAAAATCTTAATTTTTTACCCCCATTTTATCAACATTATTGTAACTTCATTTTTATTTCTTTTAATATGTTATTTAAATTTGGATTAGTTTCTAACTCTTCTTTAATCTTATCAATTGCTGTAGATACTGTAGAATGGTCTCTTCCACCAAATTCTAGTCCAATTTTCTGTAAATTTTCATCTGTTTCAACTCTACATAAGTACATTGCAATATGCCTTGGTTTAACTACTGTATTTGTTCTTCTCTTGCTTTTTAAGTCATCTACCGATATTTTAAAGTATTCCGCCACAGCATTTTGTATTGAACCTATTGAATTGTTGATAAATATGTTAGTATTAACATAATCATTCAAAGCTTCATTAGCAAAATCCAAAGTAATTCTATCAGGAACCATCATTGCTGTGTAAGCTAGCAACCTGTTTATAGTTCCTTCAATGTGTCTAACATCATTAACACATGAATTAGCAATATATTCTATAACATCTTCATTTAATTTATTTTCAATACTTGTATTTTTAATTTTTGACCTTATAATATCACATCTTAAGTTGAAATCTGGTGGATAAATATCAACAGGAAGTCCCCACATAAATCTACTTCTTAGACGTTCCTCAATCTTTTTCAAATCATCTGGGCTCTTATCACTACTAATAATTATCTGTTTATTAGCTTGATGAAGTGCATTAAATGTATGGAAGAACTCTTGTTGAGTTTTCTCAGCTTCTACTAGAAACTGAATATCATCTATTATTAATACATCAACACTTCGATATTTATCTTTAAAATCATTTGCATAACCCATTTTATTATTACTTGTAGCAATTCCAGTAAATTCATCTCTAAATTCATTACTTGTCGTATATAATACTTTTAACTTAGAATGGTCTTTAATATAATTACCTATTGCTTGCATCAAATGTGTCTTCCCTATTCCACTTCTTCCATAAATAAATAATGGATTATGAATAGTCCCCGGCGCTTCTGCGACAGCTCTCGCTGCCACAAATGCTAATCTATTTGAATTACCAACAACATAATTATCAAAAGTAAATTTTGGATTTAAATTAGTATTCCATGCAATTTCTTTATCCACAGCATCTTCAGGTACAACTGGTTCCACAAAAGTTTCCACTTCGTCTTCCGTTATAAAATTAAATGTATAATAAATACCAGTTATTGAAAAGAAAGAATTAGCGATAATTTCTTTATAAGTACCCCCAAGCATTTGTTTATGCACGTTAAGAGGAACCTTTATTGTAACAACATTGTTAACAATAGAAAGAAGCTCTAATTTTGAAAACCAAATACTATAAGCCGAAGGAGTTACTTGATTTTGCATCTCTTCTAAAAAACGTGTAAAAATTTCATCAGTTTTCAAAACCTCACCCCGCTAACTAAATTTCATAACTAAATTTTAACCTATTTTTACAAAAAATAAAAGAGTAAATTTGCAATTTTGATAACTTTTTTTTTATCCACAAAATTATTCACCTAAAAAATCCCTAATATATGCTACTTAAAACGACTTATCAACACTATCAACAAATTTTTGTTAACAATGAACTTATCCCCATTATATCAACAAACTCTATTTTGATAAAATGTTGTTAATTTCGTGGATAATTTTTGTTAGTTATCCACATTTTATCCACAATCCACAAAAATAGCTAGTTATTAACAAAAATTTGTGTTATAATCATAATGATGTAAAATGGAAAAAGTAGCAATATTAAATGATATCCACGGAAATCTATATTTATTAAATAAAGCCTTAGAATATTTAAAAGATAAAAATATATCTAAATTTTTAGTATGCGGAGATTTTTTAACTGATGGACCTGATGATAACAAGATAATTGATACTCTAAAATCCTTAAATGCTGAAGTAATTCTAGGAAACCGTGAAGAAGCTATTTTAAAACTAACTCCAAAAAGTGCAGAATTAACAGAAAAATTTGACTCATTTTATTACACATATCACTCTTTAACTAAAAAAAACCTAGAATATTTAAAAACTCTACCTACTACAAAAACCATCACTATTGCTAATAAAAAAATATGTATGTCACATGGAAGTCCATATAAAACCAGAGAAATTGTTACTAAATCATCCCTAAATCTTTTTAATAAACTTATCAACGATTTTAATGCAGACATTTACCTTTTTGCACACACCCATCGTAATTTTGAATTAGAATATCGTCATCATTTATTTATAAACTCCGGCGCTATAAATATGTTCATGGGTAAACCTAAAGTCACATCATTTGGTATTTTAACGATTAATGAAGATATAACAATTTATGAACAAGTAATTTTAGAATATGATTTTTATGAAGTAAAAAAATATTACACAACAAGTAATTTCTATTTAAGACATCCTGAATGGTGCAACATTATATTATATATACTAAAAGATGGTATTGAATATAATACAAAATTTTCTAAAATGTACGACTACAACAAAAGTTTAAAAACAAACTATTATAAATTTACATTTATCTATAATCTACCTAAAATAGTTGATTAATTTTGAAAATATGTTAAAATATTTCTTAACTTGAGAGGAAGTATTATTATGGCAAGTATTTTTGAAGCAAAATCTAATTTAAAACAACTATTACTCCAAAACAAAGATAAATTAACAAATGAAGTTTATGAGTACTTATTATCTTTAATAGAACTAGAATTTGCAGTAACAAAAGATTATTTAAGTAAAAGTGGAAAAGAACAAATAATTAACACCGATATTTATTACCAAGTGGCTCTTTATAACATTTATCATATTATAGATAGAATTTTAAGTGGCTTAGATACAGTAAAATTTGTAAGTTATGATAGAAACCAACACTATGATTCATTTGAAATGCAAGGCTTATATCAATCTAGAGAATATGAATTATGTCGTTTAATAAGAATTTTATATAATTTTAATGATTGGAAAAATATTTCTATTATAAATGACTATTATTTATCTTGTGAAGGAGATGTTTCATCAAAAACTGCTCGAGATTTTGCTAAAAAACAAGCATTATCCAGTGAATTACACAACAAATTACTAACAGAATTTGCTTTAGAAGATATTCAATATAATATTGTACCACCAAAACAAATTACAACTAAAAAAAGTATTTTAGTAGAAACAAAATTAGTAAGAACTATTCCTAAAATAACATTTATGCATGAATTACATCAAGAAATTTACCCAAAAAAGTAAGAAATTTGACATTTATAAGTATATAAATAGCAATTTTCCTTGACTTATCATTAATTTTAATATTATAATAATAACGCTATTAAAGAAAAGGAGAAATTATATTATGAAAAGAACATATCAACCAAATAAAAGAAAAGCAGCAAAGAAACATGGATTTTTTGCTCGTAAAGAAACTGATATTTTAAAGAATCGTCGTAGAAAAGGACGCAAAGTTTTATGTAAGTAAAAAACCACTTTAATGTGGTTTTTTTTCCTAGAAACTATTATGAAAAGATATGAAATGGTAAAATCTCATGAAGAATTTAATGAGATTATAAATAAAGGATACAAACAAAAAGGAAAATATGTACTAATATTTTCTAAAGAAAAAGAATATTCTAAACCTAACTTTGGTATTGCCGTAGGAAAAAAGCTTGGTAATGCTGTAGTTAGAAACAAATTTAAACGACAATTTCGAAATATTGTAGATAATAACAAATTTCTCTTTAAAAATAATCATAATTATATTATAATGATTAAAAGGGAAGCAAATAATGCTTCATTTAGTGATTTAGAAAAAGATTTAATAAATACACTAAGAAAGGAAATACATGAAAAATAAAATAATGGCAATAATACTTGTATGTGTCCTTCTTCTTACTAGTGGTTGTGGAGATAACAAGTATATAAAAGATAAAGATAACAAAATAGTAACATATGAAACAACTGGTCAAATGCTTGAAAAAGATATTGTATGTTTACCAGAAAAAGATGGAGAATTATATAACCTTTATAAAGAATATAAAGACCAACTTAATGTTGATTTTGAAGATTTACCAGCATGTACTGATTTTAAAGTTAATTCAAATGAATCATCAGGATTGTGGGAATTCTTATTTGTAAAACCCTTAGCATTCTTAATTCTTGCTTTAGGAAAACTTGTTGGTAACTTTGGTATTTCTTTAATACTTATTGGTTTAGCTATCAGACTTATTCTTTTACCATTTACAATTAAAAGTACTAAGCAAACAATGAATATGAAAAAAGCTCAACCTGAAATAGAAAAGATTGAAAGAAAATATCGTAATAGAACAGATAATGAGTCATTAATGGCTAAAAGTCAAGAAACAATGATGGTTTATAAAAAATATAAAGTAAATCCAATGATTGGTTGCTTAATGGCGTTCATTCAATTACCATTATTCTTTGCATTCTTACAAGCAATTTATAGAACACCAGCCATTTATGAAGAAACATTATTAACATTTAATTTAGGTATGACCCCACTTGTGGGAATTAAAACAGGTAATTATCTATATTTATTACTTTTAGTTTTAATCGCCGTATCAACATATTTCTCATTTAAACAAACAATGTCACAAACAGGAAGTGCAGCACCTGAAGCAGCAAAACAAATGAAAACAATGTTATATGTAATGCTTGTTGTAATAACTTATGCATCACTTACACTTCCAACAGCATTAGCATTCTACTGGATTGTAACATATGCATTCATAGCAGTACAAAATATTATTATTAATAAAGTTAATAACAAAGACTTAACTAATAAAAAGAAAGATGATAAAATAAAAGATAAATTAGTTAAGAAAGAAGGTATGAAGTATGGAAAAGATAATTAAAGAGGGAAAAAGTATTGAAGCAGCACTAAGTGCTTTAATGGAAGAAAATAATCTTTCAAAAGAAGAATTTCTTTACACAAGCACAGTTAAAAAAGGTAAGTTATTTCAAGGAACTATCTATGAAGTAACAGCTTATTTAAAGACTGATATCAACAATGAAATTAAAGAATTCTTAAGAAAAGTTGTAGAAAACATGGGACTTGAAGTAACAATGGAACTTACTAATAAAGATGACAGAGTTACAATAAGAATGTTTTCTAATAAAGACTATATCTTAATTGGTAAAGAAGGAGCAACCCTAAAAGCTTTAGAAACGTTAGCAAAACAATATATTCAAAACACAACAGGAATATATTATAAATTCAATTTAGATGTTTCAAATTATAAAGAAAAGAACATTAAAAGACTAGAATGGTTAGCAAAGAAAACAGCTAAAGAAGTAGCCTCTACAAATGTTCCAGTTGCTTTAGATAACATGACTTCTTATGAAAGAAGAATAGTTCACAGTGCCTTAACTGATTTTAAAGGTGTAAAAACCGAAAGTGAAGGCGAAGAACCAAACAGACATATCGTAATTAAACCGCTATAACAGCGGTTTTTTAAATCTTACAAAAAAAGAACCATACTTGGCTCTAAAATTATTATTTATCAAAATATATATAACATTTATCTGACGTATTTCCTGTCATTAAAATATCTTTTCTTGTATCATCCCAAGAAAGCTCTCCGCCATTTTCACATTTAGATAACTCACTATTAATTTATAACCACTAGTTGGGTAAGTATCAGAACTAGAAGTTTCATAAACTCAAGAATCAACTTCAGTTTCAAGTAACAAACCTAAAGTATTATATTTTTCATTATTTATATCATTACTATTTAAATTTTTATTACCATTAACATAAATAGAAATACCTAAAAGAGCAACAAAAATTTTACTTACATATAATAATTTTTTCATATATATACCCCCATATTCTAGCTAAATTATAAAGTATTATTTTAAAATAATCAATAATCTCTTAGTTTTATAAGTAAAGTAAGTGTCTAAAACCATAATAAATTATTGTCTGTATAAATTTATTTTATAAAGAATATAATATATACTTATTTCTAGTATAAATTAATATTATAAAATTAATTTGTGAAAGGAATAGTAACATGGAAAATCTAAGAAAAATTAGAGAAAAAAGACACAAGAACCAATTAAATGTAGCTTTAGAAGTTGGAGTAACTCAAGAATCAATAAGTATGTATGAGTCTGGGGTTGGTTATCCAAGTGCAACAGTATTAATAAAATTAGCAAAATATTTAGAAACTTCAACAGATTATTTGCTGGGTTTAACAGATGATGACACCCCAATAAAATATATTACAAAAAACCTAAGTGCTAAAGAAGTTGAATTATTAGAAAAATTTACTTATCTAGCAACTGAAGATCAACTTAGATTAATTGGTTATGCTGACTCATTGAATGCTAAAGTTACAAACTAAAACAAGTTCATGTATTATTTTGAGCTTGTTTTTTCTATGTCCATAATTGATTTAGGATAAGGTTTTCTCTCATCAGTAAGATATAATAAATAATCAATTGAGGTATTATAAAACTTAGCTAATTTTTTTAACACATCGGTTGGTATATCATTAGTTTCAACTTCATATTTAGAGTAACCAGTCTGTGTTATTCCCAGTATTTTAGCTATATCTTTCTGTATTATATCTTTATCTTCACGTAATTCTTTAAGTCTATTCATATTTTCACCTACAACAAAAAGATATCATATTCCAAAATGGCTTATTGACATTTAAGCCGTTTTGGCTTAAAATAATATTATATTATTAAGTAGGGATGTGATATAGTGAGAAAAAAATTAGCGATAGTAGCATCTGTATTTATCGCATGCACAATAACAATAAATGTAATTTCTAATAATAAGAAAATTGAATTTCAAGATGAGAACAATCCAGTTGTTAGAAAAAAGAAAAATTTATTATCATATTATTTAGAAAATGATAGTGGAGATTATATTATGTCCTCTGGAGAAAATTGGCCAACAACTGGATATCTTTTTAATGCAACATTATCAAAATGTGAAAATGGTGGAGAACTAAGTTGGGATGATACAAGAAAAGTTATTTTAATGACAGGAAATATGTCAGATAAATGCTATATTTATTTTGATAAATTAATTTTACCAACGATAACCGCATCCGTAACAGAAGTAACAGATAGTACAATAACGATAAATTCTACATCTAAAAAGGGAACATTTGATGTAAATAAATATTATTATTCTAAAGATAATGGAACAACATTTACAGAAAGTAACAGTAATACTTATACATTTAGTAGTCTTGATGATAGCACAACGTATAATATTGCTGTTTATGCCGATGATACAAAAGGTAATAAATCAACTATTTATAAATTAACTGGTACCACAAAATCATCAAAACCTGTAATTAATTCTGTAACAATCGACGACTATTATACTGATGAAGCAATTATAATTTTCAATATTACATATACAAGTAAAGACACTATTACAGAAGTTTACGCATCTGAAAATGGCACCTCTTATAAAAAGTGTACCTATGATTATGGAAAATATAGTTGTTATACAAGTAAAAGATATTGTAGAGGTGCTGCTATAAATGATATAAAAATTTATATTAAAAATTCTGAAGGCACTACCTCAGATATATACACTATTTCGACATATGAAGTAACTTGTTTTCCTGCTGGTACAAAAATATATACTAAAAATGGTTATAAAAATATTGAAGACATTAGAGTTAATGACATTGTATACTCATACAATGAAACAACAGATAAAGTTGAATTAAACAAAGTTACAAAAACATTTATTCATGAAGATATTGAAATTTATAATTTATATTTAAATGGTGAAATAATTAGAGTTACACCATATCATAGATTTTATGTATTAAGAAATAAAAATTATGAATGGGTTACAGCTAAAGATTTAAAATTAACTGATAAGTTATTTGATATTAATAAAAAATATATAAAAATAAATAAAATAGAATACATAAAAGAAAATAATACAGTATATAATTTTGAGGTAGCAAATAACCACACTTATTTTGTATCAGAAAATAATATATTAGTTCACAATGCAAAAATTTGTTGATAATATTTTATATGATTAACCAATTTTTTAAACCACATTTATATCCAACGATTTAAATAGAATTACAAATTACAAAATAATAATCTTGTGGCTACATAAAATGTTTATATTTATTAAAAAGTATGTTATAATACTTCCGAATGAAAGGAAGTATTTTTTATGGAAGATACAATCTGTGCAATATCAACTTCAATGGGTATCGGAGCAATATCTATTGTGCGTGTAACTGGTCCTGAAGCTATCAACATTGTAGATAGTATTTTTGACCATGATTTAAAAAATGCTTCTAGCCACACAATTCATTATGGACATATTAAATATAATGAAGAAGTAATTGATGAAGTATTAGTAATGTTAATGCGTGGACCAAAGACTTATACAACTGAAGATACAATTGAAATAAATTGTCATGGAGGAATAAATACCACTAAAAAAATAATGGAAGTCTTACTTGCATCTGGATGTAGATTAGCAGAACCTGGAGAATTTACTAAAAGAGCATATTTAAATGGTAGAATAAACCTTTTAGAAGCTGAAAGTGTTAATGATTTAATTGTTGCCAAAACAGATGCTGCTAGAACTTTAGCAATAAATAATGTTGATGGAAAGCTTAGTAAACAAATAAGCACTTTAAGGGATAAAATCGCTAAAATACTTGCAAATATTGAAGTAAATATTGATTATCCAGAATATACTGATGAACTACAAGTAACAGAAGATTTAATGCATGGATATTTAAATGAAATTAAAGAAGAATTAGATAGTTTAGTTAGTGGTTCTAAAAATGGCAGGCTTATTAAAAATGGTGTAAATATTGCTATAATAGGTAAACCAAATGTAGGTAAAAGCAGTATTTTAAATAGTTTACTAGATGAAGAAAAAGCAATTGTTACAAATATTCCAGGAACAACTAGAGACATAGTTGAAGGAACAATTACCCTAAATGGGGTAGCAATTAATTTTATAGATACAGCAGGAATTCGTGAAACTGAAGATATTGTTGAAAAAATCGGTGTAGATAAAAGTAAAAAAACTGCTGATGCATCTGATTTAGTTTTACTTGTTTTAAATAATAACGAAGCTTTAAGTGAAGAAGAACAACAAATGCTTGATAAATATAATAGTGATAAACTAATTCTCTTTGTAAATAAAATGGATTTAGAAACAAAATTAGTATTACCAAATAATTTACAAGATGTAATTTATGGAAATACCATAGATATAAATGGTTTAGATAAATTAAAAGAAAGAATAATTACTAAATTAAATTTAGATAATATTGTAAATAAAGATATGAGTTATCTATGTAATCTAAGAGAAATAGATTTAATAAATAAAGCTCATGAAGCTTTATTAAGTGCCCAAAGTAACTTAGATAATGGCTATTCTGTTGATATGATAGAAATAGATTTAAAAAGTGCCTGGGAGTATCTAGGACAAATTATTGGGGACAGTTATGATAATGAACTAATTGACAAAATATTTAGTAATTTTTGTCTAGGAAAGTAGGTGAAAAATATATGTATGATGTTATAGTAGTAGGAGGAGGACACGCAGGAATTGAAGCAAGTCATATCGCTGCTAAAATTGGTAAAAAAACTTTACTTATAACAGGAAATATCAAAAATATCGGGGACATGCCATGTAATCCATCAATCGGAGGTACTGCCAAAGGAATAATTGTCCGTGAAGTTGATGCTCTCGGTGGTTTAATGGGACATATTGCAGATATTTCACACATTCAAATAAAAATGCTTAATAATTCTAAAGGGCCTGCTGTAAGAAGTCTACGTGCCCAAGCAGATAAAATTACATATCCTAAAAACATGCAAGAATATTTAATGAAAATGCCTAATTTAGAAATAAAAGAAGCATTAGTTGAAGATTTAATAGTTGAAGAAAACGTAGTAAAAGGAGTTATTACTGAAAATAATGAAAAAATATTTGGTAAAACAGTAATTTTAACAACTGGTACTTATTTACGTGGAAATATTTTAGTTGGTAGTAAAAATACTCCCGGAGGACCTCATGGAGAAAGAAGAAGTAACTATTTATCAACAAAATTAAATGAATATGGTTTAAAAATAATTAGATTAAAAACAGGAACACCTCAAAGAATAAAGAAAAGTTCTATAGATTTTTCTGTTATGAGTGAAGAACATGGTGATAACACTTATTGGACTTTTTCAAATGACTTTGGTCCTTCATACAACATCGAAGACCAAAAATCATGTTATTTATTATACACAAATGAATTAACTCATCAAATTATCCGAGATAACCTTGATAAATCTGCAATGTATGGTGGATATGCAACTGGAGTAGGACCTAGATATTGCCCATCAATTGAAGATAAAATAGTAAGATTTGCAGATAAAGAAAGACATCAACTATTTTTAGAACCAGAAAGTCTTTACTATGATGATTGGTATTTACAAGGTTTTTCCACAAGTATGCCAGAAGATGTTCAAGAAAAAATGGTTCATAGCTTACATGGGTTAGAAAATGCCGAAATAACAAAATATGCTTATGCTATAGAATATGATGCCATTGACCCATTACAAATAAAGCCATCACTAGAAAATAAAGTATTAGAAAATTTATTTACTGCAGGTCAAATCAATGGTACAAGTGGTTATGAAGAAGCTGCTGGCCAAGGGATAATCGCCGGTATAAATGCCTCATTAAAAGTAGACAATAAAGAAGCTTTAATCCTAAAAAGAAGTGATGCTTACATCGGTGTTTTAATTGATGACTTAGTAACAAAAGGAACAATAGAACCTTATCGTATGTTAACTTCTCGTGCAGAATTTCGCCTTATTTTAAGACATGATAATGCTGATTTAAGACTTCGCCACTATGCCCATGATATTGGAACAATTACTGAAGAACAATATGCAAGATTGCTAGATAAAGAAGAAAAGATAAAAGAATTAACTAAGTATTTACAAGAAAATACCCTTCATATAACCAGTGAAGTAACAAAAATATTTAATGAAAATAACATAAATGTACCTTTGACAGGTTTAAATTATTATGATTTATTAAAAAGACCAGAAATAAATCTAGAATTTATTGAAAACTTTATAACTTTAGATTATCCAACTGAAGTAAAAGAACAAGTAGAAATAAAAGCTAAATACGATGGTTATATTAAAAAAGCCTATAAAGAAGTTGAAAAATTAGCAAAATTAGAAGAAAAACAAATACCTGAAGATATTGATTATCAAAAAGTTACCAACTTAGCTAGTGAAGCACGCCAAAAGTTAGAAAAAATAAGACCAAAAACACTTGCTCAAGCATCACGTATCAGTGGAGTAAACCCAGTTGATATCTCAGTTTTAACAATTTATTTAAAAAAGGAATATGGCAAAAATGACAATTAATGAATTTATTGAAGAAGTAAAATCTTTAGGTTTAAATCCTACGAAAGAAATATTGGAAAAATTAGATATTTATGCTAAGTTTTTACAAGAATATAATGAACATACTAATCTTACAGCGATAACTAATTTAGAAGATATTTATTTAAAACATTTTTATGATAGTTTAACACTAACCAAAGTAATTGATTTAAATACTTGTAAAAATCTTCTTGATTTTGGTACTGGAGCAGGCTTTCCAGGAATGGTTTTAAAGATATTTTTCCCAGAATTAAAGGTAACTTTGTTAGATAGTAATAATAAAAAGATAAAGTTCCTAACAGAATTACAAGAAAAAATTTGTGTTGATAACCTTGAACTTATCAACACAAGAGTAGAAAATATAAGAAAAGAAAGATTAAATTCTTATGATGTCATAACAGCTAGAGCAGTAGCTAACATGCCTGTTTTAACAGAACTCGCTATGCCCCTTATAAAAAATGGTGGATATTTCATTGCTTTAAAAGGTGGTAATAAAGAAGAAATTGCAAAAAGCATACCTGCAATTACTAAGTCTCATGGAGAAGTTAAAGAAATTAAAACTTTTTCTTTACCAAATGAAGGTGGAGCAAGAAATATTGTTAAGATAAAAAAAATAAATGATACATTACCTAGTGAATTAAGGCCTTATGAAAAAATTATTAAAAAGCCCCTTGCAAAAATCTAAGAAATAATGTATCATTATAGATGATAAAGGGTTGATTTAAGTGAATAATACACAAATGGAAAAAACAATATTACAAGTTCCTATCGAGGACATAATTCCTAACCGTTTTCAACCACGGTTATCTTTTGATGATGCATCGCTTTCAGATTTAGCATCTTCTATTAAACAACATGGTATTATTCAACCACTAGTTTTAAGAAGAAAAAATGATAAATATGAAATAATTGCTGGTGAAAGAAGATATAAAGCAGCCAAACTTGCTGGACTTGCTTCAGTACCTGCAGTAATCTCTAATCTTGATGATAATACATCAGCTGAAGTAGCAATTGTTGAAAATATTCAAAGAAAGGATTTAACAGCTATTGAAGAAGCACGTTCTTACCAAGCACTTCTTGACAAAGGTTACATGACCCAAGAAGAATTAGCAAGAAAAATGGGCTTATCTCAATCAGCAATTTCTAATAAATTAAGGTTATTAACACTAGATGAAGCAGTTCAAGAAGCAATTTTGGCAGAAAAAATATCAGAAAGACATGCTAGAACTTTACTAAAAGTTCCATCACATGAAAAACAAAAAGAATTATTAAATAAAATAATAAATGAAAGATTAACAGTAAAACAGCTTGAAGATGAAATAAAAAACATTGATACATTACCTCCAGTTGAAACTCCAGTTAATGTTGAGACTCACGAAGAACCAAAAAAAGAAAATCTAACAAGTATTGAAGACTTATTTTCAAGTGCTTTAGAAAGTGAAAATATCGTACCACATGAAGAACCTGAAAAATTAATTGATACAACACCAATTACCCCAGATGCATTCTTCTCAAATCCTGAAAAAATGCCAAACAAATTCTTTAATTTTCTTGAAGATACGGCAGCAAACCTAGACACAACAGAAGTTACCCCAACATTTGAAATACCAAAACAAGAAAGTGTTGTACCTGAAAATCAAACTGAAGAAATTGAAATGCTAGATTTTCCAGAAACTCCAACAAATAATGAAAACAATGATTATCTAAATTATGTTATAAAAACAATCCGTGACCTAAATTTAGATAGCAACAAGGTTAAACTAGAAGAAATGAGTTTACCAAACGAATATCATATAAATATAATAATTAAAAAAGATGATAACTAATCATCTTTTTCTATGAAATTTTTTAAATTAAAATTATATAAAATAACTTCTTTACCATCAATATTAACTACTGTATCTTCTTCATTTATTTTATAATCCATATTACCTAAATCAATTTTAAAAACTATTTCATACTGAGGCATTACTTGCATTCCTCCAGCTTTCATAGCATTATCTTTCTCAGTATCATAAAATACTAAAACATTTTTATTGGTTAACAAAATATTAACAAGTATATTTCTATTAGCAAATTTAATATTAACGTTTTCTGTTTCATTTAACACATGTTCTTCATTTTCTTTAAAAGGATAATTATACATCTTTATCACCTAAAACAATTATATTATAAAATATTAAAAATATCTAGTCTTTTTCTTCACTCATAACATATTGTTCATTAGTAACACCGGGTTCACTACCTTTAACATAATAGTATAAAGTAGCTTTATATTGATTATTAGTAACTTTACCAGTTACAGCATCTAAAGGAATTGCCACAACATTTTTCGGAGTATCATACCAACTATCTCCGATATTTTCTAGGGAAGCTTCAATTGTACTAGCCCATATTTTCTTAGCGCTATTTCTAACATTACCATCCACATTTTTATTATCATCATAACCCATCCACATCATCATCATTCTATCAGGATTATAACCAACAATCCAATAATCAGTATTAGTAGACCCAGTTTTTAATGCATATTTATGTGTTAAATTTGCAGCAATATTTAAAGCTGTCGGCGTTGTATAATCAACATAAGCTTCATTAGTAGTGGACCTCATCATTTCATTTAATATATAAGTATAGTTTGGATTAATAACTAAACTATTTTCAGTTTCATGTTGATATAACAAATTACCATCTAAATCTTCAATTCTTTCTATAAAATATATGTTCTTCTTATATCCACCGGATGCAAATGTTGTATAACCAGTTGCATAATCTAAAATATTTATTTCACTAGTACCTAAAGGAAGAGATGCAACTTCATCTAAATTTGCTTTAATACCAGTTCTTTTAGCAACATCAATCATTTTATCTACACCTAAAAACAAATTAGTTTTAACAGCATAAATATTATCAGATAAAGCTAATGCTGCAGCCATAGTTATTTCTTTATTTGCATAGATATTTCCAGCATTCTGTGGAGCATAAGTTTTCCCATTTGATAAATTAAATGTTGTTTCTTCACTTCTAAAACTACTTGACATGGTCATATTATTTTCTAAAGCAGCATAGTACAAAAACGGTTTCATAGTTGACCCAACCTGTCTTTTACTTTTTAAAGCTCTATTATACTGACTTTTAGCATAATTCATACCACCAGTTAAAGCTTTAACAGCACCACTCTTGGGGTCAACAATAACACTTGCTACTTGTAAATCATCATCAACTTTATTATTTAAAATATTTTCTTCCATATTAGTTTGTTCTTCTAAATCGAGTGTAGTATATATTTTTAAACCACCAGCATTTACTAATGAAGCTGGAACTTCTTTTATATTAGAAAGTTCATTTAAAACAGCCTCTTGATAATACATAATCATTTGTAGATTATTACTTTTAGTTTGACCAAAAATCTCTAATTTTTCTTTAAACAAATTATTATATGTATCTTCATCAATATACTTATTATTAAGCATAGATTTAGCAACAATCCAAGCGCGTTTAACAGATGCATCATAATTACTAACAGGATTATATCCTGCTGGATTTTTAGGAATACCTGCCAAAATAATAGCTTCTTCTAAAGTTAAATCTTTAGGTTTTTTATTAAAATAATAACTTGCAGCATTAACAATCCCCATGTTCCCTTGACCATAATTAATTGTATTTAAATAACCTTCTAATATTTCATCCTTATTATAATGTACTTCTAATTCTAATGTTAAAAAAGCTTCTTCAATCTTTCTTTCCCAAGTTTTATCAAAATCCAAATACAAATTCTTAATATATTGTTGAGATATAGTTGAAGCACCTTGAACAATCGCTTTCTTCTTAATGTTTGTTAACATCGCTTTCGCTATTCTTGGATAGTCAAACCCATGGTGATTATAAAAATTTTTATCTTCAACAGCCACAACTGCATCAATCAAATACTGGCTTATATCCTCTAAATTAGCCCATTCATTACTTCTAGACCCTTGATAAATAAGTCCATTTTGATTATCATAAAGATATAAACTACCACTAGTTTTCAAATCCAATTTCGGGCTCAAATAAGCATAAACATAAAGACTTATTATGATAACCACAAAAGAAATAAATAAGAATATAAATGATTTAACAAAAAATTTCATGGCTCTCAAAAGGCATCACCTAAAAGTAGTATGAGTTAAGTTTCAAAAAAATATGCAATTTTACTATACAATTAATACAAAGTTTGTTATAATATGTGAGAAAAAAAGAGGTGATGTGTGCATGAAAATCGACTGGAGGTTATTCGATGGTGAAGAAATTGTTATCGAAAAGCTAAATAAAGATGTAGAATTTATAGACAATACCATTTATTACATCGATGAATATGGCACTCATGTTGTAGATTTACAAAATAAAATCTATGAACGAAGAAGTCCTGAAGATATATTCAGAGTTGATTTTAATAACAACATATTAACCGTAAAATTTGCAAGTAATGATTTAAAATATAATATAAATACAAATTATTTTGAAGAAGATAATATAATAAGGTTAACATATAGCTTAGCGGATGAAAAAAAGGTAATAGAAATTACCAGAAAAGAGGAAAAATGAAGGAATTATTAAAAGAATTAATTAAAAAAGCTTTAGAAGAATTAAATGTTGAAGCAGAAATTGAAATAAGTAAACCAGCATTACCTGAAAATGGAGATTATTCAAGTAATATTGCGATGAAGCTTGCTAAAGTTTTAAAGAAAAATCCTTTAGAAATAGCAAATAATATTGCTAGTAAAATAAGTGATGAAAATGTAACAAAAATAGAGGTAAAAGCTCCAGGATTTATAAACTTCTTTGTAAGTAAAGATTATTTATTTGCTAATCTAAATAAAGTTTTAGAAGAAAAAGAAAGATATGGTAGTTCAAATATTGGTAATGGTAAAAAAATAAATATAGAGTTTGTAAGTGCCAATCCAACAGGAATACTACACTTAGGAAATGCTCGTGGCGGTGCTTATGGTGACTCACTAGCTCGTATCATGAGATTTAGTGGTTTTGATGTAACAACAGAATATTACATTAATGACTTAGGAAATCAAATAACTAACTTAGGTTTATCAATTCTAGCTCGTTATCAAGAAGCTTGTGGACTTCCAGCAAACATGCCTAAAAATGGATATTATGGAAAAGAAATAATTGAAATTGCGAGCAAACTTTATGAAGAACACAAAGATACATTATTAAATAATGATTTAGATTATTTTAAAAAGTTAGGTACAAATGAAATGGTTGGGCACATATTTGATGATTTAAAAGAATATAGAATTGAATATGATGTTAAAACCAGTGAAAAAGCTTTATCAGAAAAATATGATTTAATGGGTGTTGTGAATATTTTAAATAAAAATGGCTACACTTATGAATTAGATGGAGCAACATGGTTTAAATGTAGTGCTTTGTTTGATGATAAAGATCATGTATTAATTAAAGAAGATGGAGTGCCTACATACTTTTTACCAGATATCGCATACCACATGGATAAATTTAATCGTGGCTTTGATAAAATGATTGACATATTCGGAGCAGACCATCATGGATATGTAGCACGTTTAAAAAGCAGTGTAAAAGCTCTAGGAAATGATCCAGAAAAATTAGAAGTAAAATTATTACAACTTGTGCGTCTTGTAGAAAATGGTGAAGTTGTAAAAATGAGTAAAAGAACAGGTAAATCAGTAACATTAAAAGAACTAATCGATGAAGTCGGAGTAAATGCAGCAAGATATTATTTTTCTAAATATAGCTTAGATACTCAAATGGATTTTGACTTAAGTTTAGCTAAAAGTAAATCAAATGAAAATCCAGTATTTTATGTATGTTATGCCTATGCAAGAATTTGTTCAATCTTAAAAGGACAAGAAAATATTGAAAAATGTGAAAAATATATTGCAATTAATGACAATACATCATATAATGTTTTAGAAAAAGTTTATGAGTTCCCAGAAGTAGTAAAAAATGCGGCATTAAAAGAATTACCACATTTAATTACTAACTATGTATATGAACTTGCTAGTTTATTCCATTTATACTATGCAAAAAATCGTGTACTTACTGAAAACGAACAAGAAACTTTGGAAAATTTAAATTTAATAAAAGGTGTTAAACAAACATTATTTAATGCCCTAGATTTAATCGGGGTTATCCCACCAGAACAAATGTAAGGAGAAATGATTTATGAAATTAAAGCAAATACCAAAAGAAGAATTAGAATTAATGGGTTATGATGACATTGCTTTACTAATATTACAAGAAAGTGGCAAAAAAATGAAACTTCGTGATATTTTTGCTAAAGTAATCAATGTTTTAGAATTACCTGAAGAAAGAATTGATGAAGAATTAATGGATTTCTTTGAACTAATGTCTATCAACAAAAAATTTGTTATGTTAGACAAAGGTTATTGGGATTTACAATCAAGACATAAATTAGATATTGTTTTTGATATGGATGATGAAGAAGACGAAGAAGATGAAAATGACATGGAAGATGAAGACATTGAAGAAGATGATGATATCTTCTATGATAAAGATGATGATACTGATGATGTTCCAGATGATGATTTAGCAGATTTAGTTGTAGTTGATGACCTTGATGAAAGTAATTTATAGCTCTACTTTAAATATTTATTATAACTAAAAAAGAAAGGAAAGATAAAATGTTTAATAGATTAGATGCTATAGAAGAAAAATATAATGAATTAACAAAGGATTTATCAAATCCTGAAATACTAAATGATTTTAATAAAGTAAAAGAATTATCAAAAGAACAAAGTGATTTAGAAGAAACTGTAAAGACTTATCAAAAATATAAACAAGCTAAAAACAATTTAGAAGAAGCAAAAGTTATGGAAAATGACCCAGAACTAAGAGAAATAGCTTTAGAAGAAATAGATAATTTAACTAATGTAATAGATAAGTTATATCATGAGTTAGAAGTTTTATTAGTACCAAAAGATGAAAACGATGGTAAGAATGTTATTATGGAAATAAGAGGAGCAGCTGGAGGAGATGAAGCAAATATTTTCGCCGGAGACTTATTTAGAATGTATTCATACTATGCAGAAGCAAATGGTTGGAAGATTGAAGTTATTCATGCTCTAGAAGGTACTAGTGGAGGATATTCTCAAATAGAATTCATGGTAAAAGGTGCTAATGTTTATAGTAAATTAAAATATGAAAGTGGTTCACACCGAGTTCAAAGAGTACCTGTAACAGAAACACAAGGAAGGGTACATACATCAACATCAACAGTTCTTGTAATGCCAGAAGTTGATAATGTCAATATCGATATTAAAGAAAGTGATTTAAAAATAGATGTATATCATTCTAGTGGAGCTGGTGGACAATCAGTTAACACCGCCAACTCAGCAGTTCGTATAACTCATGTTCCAACTGGAGTAGTTGTTACATGTCAAACTGAAAGAAGTCAACTTCGCAACAAAGAAAGAGCAATGCAACTTTTAAAAATTAAAATTAATGATGAATTAATGCATAAACAAGAAAGTGCAATCGGAGCTGAAAGAAAATCAAAAATTGGAACCGGTGACCGTTCGGAAAAGATAAGAACATATAATTATCCACAAAATCGTGTCACGGACCATAGAATAAATTTCTCAACAATGACTTTAGATAGAGTTATGGATGGAGAACTAGAACCAGTTATTGAAGCTTTAATAACTGAAGATTTAAAATTAAAACTAGCTGGTATGTCTTTAGAGTAGACCAGCTTTTTCAATTTAAGGAGGTAACATGAAACCAGATTATATCAGTGAACCTGACTGGATAATTTTAACTAAGAAATATCCCAATGCTGAAGAATTATTAGATAAACTAACAAATTATCCACCTCAATATTTAATTGGTAATGTAGATTTTTATGGTTCAATTATAAATGTTGATGAAAGAGTATTAATACCTAGATATGAAACTGAATTACTAGTGGATAAAACAATTAAATATGCCAAAAGAATTTTTACTAACAAAATAAATATCATTGACCTCGGAACAGGTAGTGGATGTATAGCAATTTCTTTAAAGAAAAATTTGGACTGTAACTTAACAGCTTTAGATATTTCAAAGGATGCTTTATCTCTTGCTAAAACTAATGCTCAACTTAATAACACAGAAATAACATTTATAAATAAGAGTATGACAGATAATTTAACTAACAACTATGACATAATTATATCAAATCCTCCTTACATTCCATATGACGGTTTTATAGAAGAAAAGGTAAAAAACAATGAACCAAACATTGCTTTATTTGCTAAAGATAATGGACTATATTTTTATAAAGAAATATTAAATAAGCATTTAGATAATTTAAATTCACCAGGAATAATAGCTTTTGAAATCGGTGATAACCAAAAAGAATTACTAGAACCTTTAGTAAAAGAATTAAAATTAAAATACAGTTTTGAAAATGATTTACAAGGTTTACCAAGATATTTATTTATTTTTAAGTAATTATTTTCATAAAAATGGTAAATTTTTCTTGACAATTTTATTGTTATAAACTAAAATAGAATTCAACAAATTGTTTACATTTTGTAAACAATATGTTATAATTTATGTAATAATTAAAGTAGAGATGCTTATAATTATTAATGACGGGAGTTGGTAGTCCCAGCCTAGCTTCGGCGACCCAATGGGTAAAACACAAAGTAGAAGGAGCTTTGCCTAATACAATTAGGCTTCTACCAAGTTGAATGCATCTTTAGATGTGTTCTCTTTTTTTTGCTATAATTTAAAAGATAACTGCTTGTTTAAAATTGACTTGTTGCCAAACACATGTTATAATATATTTTATTCAAATAGTTTGTAAAAATAAAAAATATAAAGGAAACTTTTTGGCAAAAGAAATAATGTTAATAACATGACAAAACTTAAAATATATATGGAAAAAGGTGATAATTTATGGTTGAAAAATTAATAGATAGTTTTGAAGAATTGAAAAAATATATTTTTGTAATAACAAGAAAAAATAAACCAGATATAGTTGTTAGATTTAAAAATGATAATTTTTATCATTTAGTAGGCTTACACAAAATTAAAAATTTTGATAATTATTTTCCAAGTAAAATAATAGCTAAAGATAAAAAATACAAGTATATAAAGAAAAATCCAGAAAAATTTAATAATATATTAAAAAATCAAATAAAAGAAAAGGATTTGTTAAAATTGAGGATAGAAACTTTTCCAAATATTATAGATTTAATGAAAGGCAATGATACTAATTTATATAATCTTAAAACTAAAACAGTTGGTTCTTTGTATAATGGGGATTATGGCTTAAAGAAAATGTATGACCATAATGTTTGTTGCTTATTAGGATTACAAGTAACCGATAAAAGTAAAAATAACATCAATTGTTTCCCTAATAGTTGGATGGCGAATAAGAATAACAATAATCTAGTTAAATGCAAAAGACCCATTTATATGGAAAATATAGTGGCAGTTCCAATTGAGTATTATAATAAAATGTTTAATACAATTATTGTTTAGGAAGTATTTATTTTTTTGAATAAATATCTAATATTCTTCCCATCATCTTTTTAAGGTGATAACATATGAAAAAAATAATAGTATGTCTATTTATAGTAACAGTATTAGTTTTAGTAAATAAAGAAGAAACCAAAGTATTAATTCCAGAAGATGCCATTAGATTTAGAATAATAGCAAATAGTAATTCTATCGAAGACCAAAAAGAAAAGATAGAAATAAGAAATGAATTAGAACCAATCATCGGAGATATTTTAACGAATTCCACTACAAAAGAAGAAACCAAAACTGAAATAAATAACAATCTATATAAAATAAATCATGTAATAGATAAATTTAATACAACATATGATGTAAATTACGGTTTAAATTTCTTTCCAGAAAAGAATTATAAAGGAGTAACATACAAAGAAGGAAATTATGAATCATTAGTTATAACTTTAGGTGATGGTCTCGGTGACAATTGGTGGTGTGTTTTATTTCCACCATTATGTTTACTTGAAGCGAATGAAACCAATTATGATGATATAACTTACACTTCATACATCCAAGAATTAATAAATAAATATTAACTCTCGAATAAATAGGTACCACATTAATTTAAAAATGTGGTATTATGTATTTTGAAAGAGGAATACGTATGAATGTTGGAAAAAACATAGCAAAATTTAGAAAGGAAAAAGAATTAAATCAAGAAGAATTAGCACAAAAAATAAATCAGTGCTAAAGCAATAAGTAGTTACGAAAATAACAGAAACTTACCAAATATTGAAACATTAATTTTATTATTTTAAATTAAATGAAAAAAGTATGTATAATCAATTATTATATTATCAATTATAATTATTACTGGATTTGCTATTTTATTTTTGCTATAATAGCTTGTATATAAAATTGTATTTCACATATAATTAATTGGTGATAATATGCAAGAATTAGTATCCATTATTTTAATAGGAGTATCCTTATCAATGGATACTTTTTCTTTATCTTTAAGCATGGGAGCAATAATAAAAAATAATAAATTTTTAACATTGTTTCCTTTTGTAGTAGGTATATTCCACTTTTTTATGCCCATTATTGGTAATAAAATAGGTATTACCATAATGAATTATTTTAATATAGCAAGTAACATAGTTTTAGGTTTAATACTTATTATTCTAGGAGTAAACTTAGCAATACAATATTTTAAAAAAGAAGAAATAAATATAAATATTAATTTAATTAGTTTAATCTTCTTAGCATTTAGTGTAAGCATTGACTCTTTTACTATAGGTTTAGGTATAAGTGAAATTACTAATAAATTTATGTTAGCTAGTTTTATTTTTTCAGTATGTAGTTTTTCATTTACAGCAATTGGTTTATTAATAGGTAAGTATTCTAATAAATTTATTGGTAAATATGCAAGTTTAATTGGTATAATTCTTCTTATATTACTAGGTTTATATCATATACTGTAAAATAAATATCAATTAATTTACAACTTAACCAATAAATGTTATAATCGTTATAGAAACGAGTGTGATTATTTTGGAAATATTATTTTATATAGTACCAATTTTAATTGGTTTATCTTTTATTTTTACTATAGCATTAATGGTAAGTCCAAAGTTAAGAGGAAAATGGATGAGTAGACAAATAAAAGCTACGAAACACATGATAAAATATAGTAAAGAAGATTTAAAAGATATTATTTCCACATCAAAAGATGTAGAAATAAATGCTGAAAAAGAAGTATTAGATAATCGTGAAGATATAATGAAAGAAAATGTAATAAGAAAAGCGAATATAAATAAAGAAGGAATAGAAATAGCTACATCTGCAATAAAAAATGGATTATCAAATAATAAAATATATTGTAAATATTGTGGTAAATTAATTGATGGTGACTCAAAATATTGCAAAGTATGTGGAAAAGAACAATAATATTTCTTTTTTCTATGCCATAAATATTATAAAGAGGTGATTTATTTTGAAAAGAATAATAATTGAAGGAAACAAACCTTTAAGTGGTAAAATCAAAATTGGGGGAGCAAAAAATAGTGTTGTTGCATTAATACCTGCAGCAATTATGGCAAATGGCAATGTTCATATTTCTAATGTTCCAAATATATCTGATAGAGATGCCCTTATTGAAATATTAAAATTATTAAATGTATCTGTTATTAATAATAAAGATAATATTGATATTGATGCATCAAATATGAAAAATGTTGTAATACCAGAAAATCTAAGTAGTAGATTAAGAGCATCATATTATTTTATGGGTTCACTACTTGCTAGATACAAACATGTTGAAATGTATTTTCCAGGTGGATGTAATATTGGTTCAAGACCAATTGATTTACATTTAAAAGGTTTTGAGGCTCTTGGAGCAACAATTACAAAAGAAGACTCAAAGTACATCCTTGATGCTAAAGAACTTCATGGAGCCAATATTTTTTTAGACTTTGCATCGGTTGGAGCAACAATAAATATCATGATTGCAGCAACATTAGCTAAAGGTACAACAATTATTAATAATGCAGCTCGTGAAGCAGAAATAGTAAACATAGCAGAACTTCTAAACAACATGGGAGCAAAAATAACTGGATCAGGAACAGAAGAAATAAAAATTGAAGGAGTAAAAGAACTTCATGGAGCAGAAATTAAAGTAATACCAGATAGAATAGAAGCTGGAACATACATCATAATGGGAGCTCTTCTCGGAGACAACCTAGAAATTGATGGAATGATACCAGAACACAATATAGTTTTATTAAATAAACTACAAGAAATGGGAGTTAATTTTAAATTAAATAACCATAAAATGATATTAAATAAAAGTGCAAATTTAAAACCCACAAATGTAAGAACAGTGGTTTATCCAGGTTTTCCAACCGATTTAGGTCAACCAATGTCAGTGTTATTAACACAAGCAAATGGGATATCGTTATTTGAAGAAACAATCTGGGAAAATAGAATGGGGCATGTTAAGTATCTAAACTTAATGGGAGCAAATATTGAAGCTGAAAGACAACATGCTAAAATAACTGGACCAACAAAATTGCATGGAAAAACTATAACAGCAACAGACCTTAGAGCTGGAGCAGCCCTTGTTACCGCAGGACTTCTAGCAGATGGCACAACAATTATCAATGATGCCGAACATATTTTAAGAGGTTATGAACGAATTATCAACAAATTATCTCGTGTTGGTGCTAATATTAAAATTGAAGAAATATAATGTAAAGAGAAATCTTTACATTTTTTAATGGGGGAGTTTATGAAAAGAAGATATAAATTATTATTAATAATTATAATCGGAGCAACATTAACAATAATTATTAATAGTTTAAGGGTAACATCAAAAACAAATTTAACATCTATCGGAGATGGTTTTAGTATTGGTATGACACCATATAATATAGCAGGAACAAGTTTTAATGATTATTTAAAAGAAAAATTAGAAAATAAAAAAGACTTAGGAACATACAATTATGAATTTTCTTATGTTCATCAAACAATACATGAATTAAATGAACATTTAAAAGAAAATACTTTAGGAAAAACAACAAGAATACCAATAAAACAAACTATAGCTAAAACAGATATTTTAACAATAGCAATTGGTATTGATGAATTTGTAAGTCTTTCTTTAGTGGATAACATTTCTGAAGAAATGATTACTAACTACTTAAAAGAAATAGATTTATTTCTTTTAAGTATTAGAGAATTCTATGAAAAAGATATAATATTAATTGGAGTATATCCTACAAATACATTTTCTAAAAAAGATGCTATTGAAATCAATTCTAAATTAAAAACAATCTGTGGTAAATATAATACTTCTTTTATAGATGTATTAGCTTTATCATTAAATGAAAAATATTACTTACAAAAAGATAGCTATTACATGAACTACCTAGCTCATCAAGAAATAGCTAAAATGATATATGCCATAATAAAAAAATAATTAATACTTATGATTAATCATTTTATCAGTCTTACTTGTACTTTCAATAGTTATTTCAAAATTATATTGCTTAGCAATTTTAACTAAAGTTTCAAAAGTATAATTAACAGAACCATATTCATAAGTTTGAAGGGCACTTCTACTTATATTAGTTTCTTCAGCAAGCTCAAACTGAGTTCTATTAACATATTCTCTCATCATTTTAATAACTTCATTTATATTATAATCATTTACTTTTATTTTCATCTGCTAACACCCCACTTAACGATTAATCATCTTATTAGTTTTTGGTGTGCTTTCAATTGTAATTTCATAGTGATAATGTTTAGCAATTCTTACTAAAGTTTCAAATGTGTAATTAACAGTTCCATACTCATAATTTTGTAAAGACCTACGATTAATTTCACATTCATCTGCAAGTTCAAATTGTGTTTTATCAACGTATTCTCTCATAATCTTAATTATTTCATTTGTTTTGTAGTCGCTTGCCTTAATTTTCATTACATACTCACCTTGACAAGCGTAACATAACTAGAGTATAATATAAAATATAATGCGAAACATGACGTGCATTATTAGCAAATTTTTGCTAAATAAAAAGATACTAACTTTTTGGAGTGGCTGGCTCTTTATTAGTATCTTCTTCCATATTTTGAAGAGCATAATCTATACACTCATTAACAAGTCTATTAAAAGTAATATTATTTTCAATTGCTAATTCTTCAAGTTTTTTAGCAATATTCCTTCTAATCCTAATTGTTTTGGTTATAGTATTTTCCTCTTCAATATTGGGTATAATAAATTTACTCATTCTATTAAACCTCTCAATTTAATAATACCAAACAAATTTGTAATATAAAAGTAACACAATTATGATTACAAATTGTGTTTTATGTGATATAATATAAATAATAGTAAAAATAAGGAGAAAAATCATGGAGAATAAAAAAGTAAAAATAGTATCAATAATTTCAATAATAGCTCTAGTTATTACTGTAATCGGGGCAACATATGCGTACTTTGTAGCTCAAACTGGAGAAGGTAAATCAACAGATATTAAAATTAATGCTAATACTGTAGATACTTTTACATTTGAGGCTGGTTCAGCATTAAATTTATCGCTTAATCAAGAAAATTTTGCTAGTGGCAAAGGAAATCAAACGGGTACAACGTTTGCAAAAGCAATGCTAACTGCAAATAATAAAACAAATACAGCAACAGAACATTATTATTTGTATTTAAATATATCAAATAATACATTTACATATTCAATAGATAATAATACACCAGAAATTTTATTATCTATTAAAGATGGTAGTAATAATGAAATAACTACTTTAACAGGTTTAACTTATAAAACGGTTACCGATGGAAAAGGTGCATCAATAAAAGGGTTTGATATAACAACTAAATCAGGATTAATAACAATATTAAATAATAGAGAAATAACAACAACAAGTTCAAAAACAGAACAATGGAATGTAACAGTAACATTTGTAAACTATAATTCTAATCAAGCTGGTAATGCAGGAAAAAATTTTACTGCTAAGTTAATGATACAAAAAGAAAAAATACTAACATTAGCAGAACATGTAATTTCACAATATACAGGAACCCAAGGGGATAATGCACTATATTATCATAACTCCACTTTAACAAATGGAGCCGGAGATAATAGCTATAGATATGCTGGTGGAGATTATGTCTTAACAGATGCTGGAAAAGCAACAGGAGCAACAATGATGATAGGATATGATGAAACTGTAACAACAGCATTAATAGATTTTTATTGTAATGGAACGAAACAATTTGTAGGTTATGCATCTAGTTCATGTAGTACTCATTATTATCAAATAAAAGGAGAAACAACCCAATATCAAACATATAACGAAGCATTAAGTGCATCAGTAGAAAAAGGATATTTAACTAAAGATAATGTAAAGAACTTTGTATGTTTTGGAAGTGATGCAAGTACATGTCCAACAGAAAATCTATATAGAATAATATGAGTATTTAATAATCAAGTAAAATTAGTAAAATGGGATTATGCAAAATCAAGTTTACTAGGAACAGATGGAGATTTTTCACAAGAATACACAAGCAAGTACTTTAGTGGAGAACAAGGAGAAAGCCCATCAAGTAATTCGTTGTATTATTGGAATAATGCAGGAACAAATACCTGGAGTGAAAGTAATTTAAACAAAATAAATCTAAACACTAATTTTGTTAACAACATAGGAACCATATGGGCAAAGAAAATCGCCACAACAACATGGAAAGTAGGTGGAGGAACATACGCAAATATCGTAACTTCAGTACCAAAAACAGCATATCAATATGAAGTAGGTGCAAATGCATCATCAACAACAGTAGATGCAAAAATAGGATTAATGTATGCATCAGATTATTATTATAGTGCAAGTCCAAGTGCATGGACACTAGTAGGTTATAATTCAAGTGATGCCACAAAAGATTATAGATTTTCGAAGGGAGAAAACTGGTTGTACGGAGGAGGCTGGGATTGGACTATTTCGCACGGTTCGGACCGTTCTTACGATGCGTTCCATGTGAACGTCCATGGCTACGTGAACTACGACAATGTCAACGGCTACCGTGGGGCGCGTCCGTCCTTTAGTCTTTTGTCTTCCACAACCTATGTATCAGGGTCGGGAACTCAATCCGACCCAATCCGCATTAATTAGTGAATAAATGTAAAAAATAGCAAAACCCCCTTGTTAAAAACATAAAATATGGTATAATATGTAAGAAAAACGAATTACTATGCCATGAATATGGTATGGCGGAAGGAGAGAATATGAAAGCAAATATCCATCCAGAAGTAAAAGATGCTACTGTTACTTGTGCATGTGGAGCAACATTTCAAACGAAATCAACTAAAGAAAAAATAGATGTTGAAATTTGTAGTGAATGTCATCCATTCTATACAGGTACTCAAGGAAAAGCTAAAAAGACTGGAAATATTGAAAAATTCAATAAAAAATTTGGTTTAGATAAAGAACAAAATTAACTAGTTTGTTCTTTTCATAGAAGTTGTCACAGTGTGCCAACTTTTTAATATTAAAATTTTTTAGAAAAAATAGCTAAAACTCTTGTAATAAAAAACATATTATGATAGTATATATTTTATATTTACAACAATTATTAAAAAATAAATGGCGTTAAAATTAAAATAAAGGAGGAAATATGGATAGTTACAAGGAAGTAGAAACACTAGTTAAAAAAGTTGAAATAGGAAAAGCAATAAGGGAAAGACAAGCCAATAAAGAAATAACAGAAGCATACTGGAATATAGGAAAAATTATAATAAAAGCTCAAGGCGGAAAAGAGAAAAGTAAATATGGAGATGCTTTATTAAAAGAATGGTCAAATAGACTTTCACAAGAATATGGAAAGGGATATGATTACTCAAATATGAGAAGATTTAGGCAATTTTATCTAATATTTCCAAATTGTGGCGCAGTGCGCCACAGTTTAAGTTGGACAATAATTAGAACTCTTTTACCCATTAAAGAGGAAAACAAAAGAAATTACTACATTAATTTGTGTATTAAAAATAATATGTCTCATAGAAAGTTAAAACAAGTAATAAAAGATAATTCATATGAAAGATTATTAAATAAACCTGAAAAAATAGATATAGTAATTCCCTCAAACGTGCGATCAATAACAGATAATCTAAAAAATCCAATTATTATTAAGTCTGGGAAAAATAAAATAAAGAGTGAAAAAGAACTAGAAAAAATAATATATTTACAATTAAATGATTTTTTTTCACAACTTGGAAGTGGTTTTACTTGGGTTGGAAATCAATATAAAATAACAGTTGATAGCAAAGTTTATTATATAGATATGCTACTATATAATATTATATATAATTGTTATGTTGTAGTAGAGTTAAAACTTCGTAGTTTGAAAAAAGAAGATAAAGCCCAAGTAGAGTTTTATATGGATTTAATAGACAAATATAGAAAAGAACCAAATGTAAAGAATACAATTGGAATTATAATTACAAAAGAACAAGACAAGTTTGTAGCAAATTATGTTAAAAGTGATAAATTAATACCTCTAACATACGAGATAAAGTAAATAAATGAAAAGGTGGTGCACTGCGCCACCTTTTGAAAAAACAACAAATAAATAAAATTTAAATGATGTATGGCACACTGTGCCACATTTTAAAATAGACAATTAATTATAAATATGATACTATAATTCTAGGTGATTAAAAAAATGAAAAAAAGAATACTGTCTATAATAACTTCATGTCTAGTAATCGGTGTAATAACATTTTTATCTAGTTATTATATATTAAAACCAAATATAAGTAATTTAAAAAAATTAAATAATACAAAAGAATTAACTAAAGATAAACAAAATAAACTAATAAATGAAGTTAATGATAAATATAGTGTTTTAAATAAAGAAATAAATACTAAACATGATGAAAATATAAATAAAATAAATGAAGAGTATTTAACTAATAAAACTAAGTTAGATAATAAATATTCTGATTTATCTAAAGAAATAACAGAAAAATATTCCCTTAAAGAAAAAGAAATAAATAAGAAAATAAGTGAATTAGAATATAATCAAAAAAATGAATTCTTTAAAAATGGATTAAGTAAAAAATATTATTCTATCCAAGATGAAATCAGTGCCCTTCAAAGTGAAAAAAGTACCAATATGAAAAATAAATCTGATGAAGAATGGAACTTAACAAATAAGAAAATGGCTGAAGAAAACACTTTAAATAAAAAGAAAAATAATGATTTAAAAACACAAGAAAATGAGAAAACTGAAAATTTAGAAAAAAGTAATAAAGATAAAGAATATGAAATAGAAAAAATAAAAAATATAAACAGTGAAAGATTAATAAATAAAATAAAGTATATAGCATTAATAGTTTTATCAATATTAATAATATTAATACCAATTATATATGTAATTATAGTATTTAATAAATTAATAAAATTACGTAATCAAGTAAAAGAAAGTTGGAGTACAATAGATATTTTACTTAAAAAAAGAACAGATTTAATACCAAATATAGTAGAAGTAATAAAAGGGTATTCAAAATATGAAAAGAAAACAATAACAGAAATAATAAAAGCCAGAAGTAATGTTTTAAATGCAACAAGCAAAGAAGAAAGTATAAAAAATAATGAGGCATTAAGTAAAAGTGTAGATAAAATATTATTATTAAAAGAAGAATATCCAGAATTAAAAGCAGATAAAAACTATATGAGTTTACAAAATAAATTAAGTGATTTAGAAGATGAAATAAGTAATTCTAGAATTAAATATAATAAAGATGTCTTAAAATATAAAAATGAAATAGAAAAAGTTCCATCAAATATAATTGCAAATATTTTCAAGTTTAAACCAGAATTGTTTTTTGAAATAGACAAAGAAGAAAAAGAAAATCAAAAAATAAGTTTTAAATAGATAGACATGTTTTAAAATCTTTTGTATAATTAAATCGGGAGATGATTACAATAAAAATATTTTTAGGTTATGACCACCAAGGAGTTAAGTGTAAAGATGATATCATTAATTATCTAAATGAATTTGGTTATATAGTAGAAACACCAGATATTATAAATAATGATAACGATGATTATCCGGATTATGCAAAATGGGTATGTGAGCATGTATTAAAAGAACATTCTTTAGGAATTTTAGTTTGTGGTTCAGGAATAGGTATGTCTATAGCTGCCAACAAATTTAAAGGAATACGTTGTGCTAGAGTAGTTGATAGTAATGATGCTTTTACAGCTAAAAACCATAATGGTGCCAATGTCATTGCATTTAGTGCCAACATTCCAACTGAAGAAATTCATAATATCATAGATAATTTTATTATGACAAAAGAACCAAGTGAAGAAAGACATTTAAGAAGAATAGAAAAAATAAATAAAATAGAAAGTGAAAACTATGTTAGTTAAGTTATTATTATATATATTCTTCACCTTTGTAAGTGCTTTTGGTTTATCTGGAATAAACTTTGATGGTATTATAAAAGCTAATAAAACTATTGAAGCTAAAGTATTAGTAATGGTTTTAAGTTTTTCTTTTGGTTACTTATTAACAAATTTTGTACTAGATTTTTTAAACATATAATATAATTTAATGGAGATGCTATGAAAAATAAAATATTATTATTAATCGTAGTAGTTTTAAGTGTTATAGCAATAAGTGGTTCTAAAAAAGAAACCACTTATTTTAATAATGCTAAAAAAGAAGAAGTAAAAGAAGAAATAAAACTGGCTTTAAAAGATACATTAACTGGAGAGATAAAAAATATTGAGTTAGAAGATTATATTGTTGGTGTTGTAGCTGGTGAAATGCCTGCGTCATTTAATGAAGAAGCCTTAAAAGCCCAAGCAATTGCATCAAGAACTTATGCTATGTATAAAATGAAAAATAGTAATGGCACGTACGACTTAGTAACAGATAAAACAAATCAAGTTTATATAACTGAAGATAAAATGAAAAAATTATGGCAAGAAAATTTTGATTATTACTTTGAAAAAATTAAGAAAGCTGTTTATGATACTAAAGATTTAATCATGACTTGTAATGGTAATGTTATTTTAAGCATGTATTTTGCAAGGTCTAATGGTAAAACTGAAGATGCAATCTTAGTGTTTGGAAGTAATGAAGAATATTTAAAAAGTGTAGAAAGCCCTGAAGAAAGTTTAACTAGTGAAGTAACAATTAGTAAAGATGAATTTTGTAATAAACTAAATATTAGTTGTGATGCCATAAATATTAGCAATGTTTTAAAAAGTTCATCGGGTAGAATTAATAGTTTAAATATTAATGGCAAAACTTTTAAAGGTACAGAAATTAGAACATTGTTTGATTTAAAGTCAACAGATTTTGACATAAGTATAGGTAGTGAAATTAAATTTGTAACAAAAGGTTATGGACATGGTGTTGGAATGAGTCAATATGGAGCTAATAAACTAGCTCAAAATGGTAAAAATTATGAAGAAATATTAAAACATTACTATCAAAATATAAATATTGAAAAAATTAGTGTATAAAAAGTGGTAAATATTCCCATACTTTAACTAGGATGGTGAAAAAGTGAAAACAAAAAGACTTAAAAAATTTGTATTACCTACAGTATATGTAATGGTTATCGGAGTATTATTTATAAGTATTTCCTTTCTAGGAAACATTTTACAAAGCAAGGTGGAATATGGCAATATGGCAGTTAGTGCTTTAAAAGATAATGTTACACCAGTTGGTAAAACTGATAATGTTGTTGAAAGTAGGATTGAAAGACCATATGTAAGTAGTAATGTTTCAATAAGTAAATCATTTTATGATATGACTGATGATGAAGCAAAACAACAAAATTCCTTAGTTTACTATGAAAATACATACTTACAAAATAGTGGAGTTTTATATTCATCAACATCTGCATTTGATGTTATCTGTGCTATCGATGGTAAAGTAACAAACGTTTCCAAAGATGAAATATTAGGAAATTTTGTAGAAATTACTCATAATCCAAACCTAAAAACAATTTATTACAGTCTAAGTGAAGTTCAAGTAAAGAAAGATGACACTGTAATGAGCGGAGATGTTCTAGGTAAAAGTGGAGATAACAGTCTAAATGGTGAAACAGAAAATTGCTTACTTTTTGAAGTATATCATAATGGAACAGCAATTGATCCAGAAGACTTTTATAACATGTCAATTGAAGATTTAAAATAACATAAAAATAGCCCTTTAATAATATAGTTTATTAAGGGGTTGTTTGGTTAATGAATAAAGACATAAAAAGAAGAGTTTTAAGTGAAGCAAATCACATAATTAAAACACAAGATACTATAAGACAAACTGCAGATAGGTTTAATGTAAGTAAAAGTACTGTACATACAGACCTTTCTGAAAGATTAAAAGAAATAGATAAAAATCTAGGTCGTGAAATAGATAATATATTTAAAACCCATGATAGAGAAAAACATATCCGTGGAGGAGAAGTAACAAGGCAAAAATACAAAAGAGGATAATTATGAAATTTAATAATATATTACATATAACAGATGATTATTTATATTTTAAAAATAAAAAGAATAAAGAAATAATAAAATATAAATTACCAGATAGAACCATTTATGGTGGCAAAATATCAAATACTAAAAAGTTTATAAAATCATTTGAAAAGTTATTAAATGCTAATCATTTAAATAACTCTTTATTTGGTGATACAATAAAAATAATAGTAGCAAATAATTATAAAGAAGCAGATATATTATTTTTAAAAAACATTATTAGTTCTTTTAACTATCGAAAAATAGTTGTTGAAAAAGAAATAAAATATTATAAATTAAAAGAAAATATTGCATATATAAATATATTTGATAATTATTTTAATGTTACATACTTAGATGAATATAAAAAAATAAAGAATATTTATATGGAAACAAATTCTTTTAAAAATACATCTGATATTTTAAAATATATTGATTACATTACAGATAAAAAAGAAGTCTGCTTACTTGGAAGTGGAAATATTCTAGAAGAGGTATTTTTAAATTTAGAAGACAAATTTAACAAAAAAACATATATTTTTAAAAATCATGAAACCCATATAATTACTAGCGAGAAAGGCTGATTTTATGGGCTTTTGTCGACTTTTGTCGAACGATTTTTCTTGCAAAATACTTTCCACTGTGTTAAAGTTTAAATGTAGGAAGGAGTTAAATGATATGATGCAAGGAACTGTAAAATGGTTTAATAATGACAAAGGTTATGGTTTCATCGAATGCGATAAACTATCAGATATCTTTGTACATTACTCAGCTATCGTAAAAGAAGGTTATAAGACATTAAACGAAGGTGCAACAGTGAATTTCAAATTAATTGAAACTTCAAAAGGTTTACAAGCAGTTGATGTTTTAGAACAAGAAATGACTACAATTAAGTAGTTTTTTTCCTTTTTTTGTGGTATATTAAAAGTAGGAAGGTGATATATTGAAAATAAGTATTCGTGGTGACAAAGTAACAGTCACAAAATCAATGAAAGAATACATAACAGAAAAGTTAGGAAAGCTAGATAAGTATTTTGAAAGTCCTAAGGTAACTGAATGTAAGGTTCTAGTAAAGGTAAAAAACCAAGACCAAAGTATTGAAGTAACAGTGCCAACAAGTAAATTTACTTTAAGAGCAGAAGAAAGACATCCTGACCTTTATGCAGCAACGGACCTTGTCGTTGATAAACTTGAAGGGCAAATTAGAAAAAATAAAAATCGTCTTGGCAAGAAATATCGCGATGTTCCTAAATTTGAAATGAGTTTTGATTTTGAAGTTCCTGAAGATGAGGAAGAAGAAGTGCCAAAAATCATCAAGAGAAAAGAAATGGAAATGAAACCAATGGATGAAGAAGAAGCAATGCTTCAAATTGAATTATTAAATCATGATTTCTTTGTTTTCAAAAATATTGATGAAGATTGCGTATCTGTTCTATATAAAAGAAAAGATGGTAAATTTGGTATCATAAATGTTAAATAGTTTATAATTTGAAGCCTAAAAGGCTTCTTTTTTAGTGATAATCATGTGAAAAAGCCTTTAAAAGCTTTTTCTTTTTTTCTACTTATGATATAATACACATTAAGGAGAAATGAGAAAATGAATTTTATAAAAAAATTATTAGATAGTGAATATAAAGAATTATGTCGCTTTGAGAAATTAGCAGAAGAAATTGAAAAATTAGAGCCAGAAATGCAAGCTTTAAAAGATGAAGATTTTAAAGATAAAACTTTAGAATTTAAAGCAATGCTTGAAGATGGAAAAACACTTGAAGATATTGTAGTTCCTGCATTTGCTTTAGCTCGTGAAGCAGCTTATCGTGCTATTGGGGAAAAACCATTCCATGTTCAAATCCTTGGGGGCTTAGCAATCCATTATGGTAATATTGCGGAAATGAAAACTGGTGAAGGTAAAACTTTAACAACAATTTTACCAGCTTACCTAAATGCTTTGGAAAAAAAAGGTGTACATGTTGTAACAACTAACGAATACTTATCAAGTCGTAATGCAGAATGGATGAGACCAATTTATGATTTACTAGGAGTTTCTGTTGGTATCAACTTAAGAGAATTATCTCCAAAAGAAAAACAAGAAGCATATAATGCTGATATTACATATTCAACAAATAATGAAGTAGGATTTGACTACTTAAGAGATAATATGGTTGTAAGAAAAGAAGATAGAGTTCAAAGGGGACTTAACTTCTGTATCATCGATGAAGTTGATTCAATCTTAATTGATGAAGCAAGAACACCATTAATTATCAGTGGAGGTCAATTTAATACAAACAGTCTTTATATTGAAGCTGATAGAGTTGCTAAAAGACTAAAAGAAGATGATGATTACACAATTGATTTAAAAACAAAGAGCGTATCATTAACTGCTGAAGGTAGTAAAAAAGTTGAAAAATTATTAAATGTAGCAAATTTATATGATTTAGATAATACTAATTTAGTGCATCACATTAATCAAGCCCTAAAAGCAAATTATGGATTTAAAAAAGATATTGATTATGTTGTTGATAATGATGCAATTATAATCGTTGACCCATTTACAGGACGTTTAATGCATGGAAGACAATATTCTGAAGGACTTCATCAAGCTATTGAAGCTAAAGAAGGAGTTACAATTAACACTGAAACCAAAACAATGGCAACGATTACATTCCAAAACTTATTTAGAATGTATAATAAACTATCAGGGATGACAGGTACTGCTAAAACTGAAGAGGAAGAATTTAGAAATATTTACAACATGTATGTTATTAGAATACCTACTAATAAACCAGTAATTCGTGAAGATTTACCAGACTTAGTTTATTCTGGAGAAAATGGAAAATATAAAGCAATTATTAACGTTGTAAAAGAAATTCATGCTAAACACGAGCCTATTTTAATTGGTACAATTTCTGTTGAAGCTAACGAAAGATTAAGTAAATTACTTACTAAAAATGGTTTAAAACATGAAGTATTAAATGCTAAGAACCACGAAAGAGAAGCGGAAATAATTGCTCACGCTGGGGAAAAAGATGCTATAACACTTGCAACAAACATGGCAGGACGTGGAACAGATATTAAACTAGGGGAAGGCGTTCGGGAAATCGGTGGACTTTATGTAATTGGTACTGAAAGACATGAATCTCGCCGTATTGATAATCAGTTACGTGGACGTTCTGGACGTCAAGGAGACCCAGGAACAAGTCAATTCTTTGTTTCATTTGAAGATGATTTAATGCGTCGTTTTGGTACTGAAAAAATCAAAAATATGTTAATAAGCATGGGTATTGATGATGACCAAGCAATCCGCTCTAAAGCACTAACAAGAAGTATAGAATCTGCCCAAAAGAAAGTTGAAGGAAATAACTTCGATTATCGTAAAAGTTTACTTGATTATGATAATGTTTTAAATGAACAAAGAGAAATAATTTATGCACGTCGTAATGAAATACTAGATGAAGAAAGCATTCATGATACAATTATTGAAACGTTTAAGAATACGATTACTAATCTTGTAGATAGTCATATTCCACCAGAAAATTATTTAACAGAAAATGATTTATCTGAAATTGCAGAATATGTAAATACAAATTTCTTAAAAGGTGAACAGTTAAATCCAAAAGTTCTTGAAGGAATGAAAGAGCAAGAAGTAATAGATTATATCAGTGAGAAAGTTATCAAAGATTATGAAAAGAAAATGATATCATCACCACTTATGAATGATTTTGAAAAAGCTATATCACTTCGTGTTATAGATACAAGTTGGGTAGACCACATGAGTGCAATGGAACACTTAAAAGAAGGTGTTGGTCTCCGCGGTTATGGACAATCAAACCCAGTTCAAGTCTATACTATGGAAGGTTTTGAAATGTTTGACAATCTACTTAACAAAATAGATAATGATATTGCATTATTCTTACTTAAAGCAGAAGTTCGTCAAAATGTTGAAAGGAAACAAACTTTAAAAGGTACAGCTAATGATGGCAAAGAAAAAATAAAGAACCAACCTAAAAGAGTAAGTCATAAAATTGGTCGTAATGATCCTTGCACTTGTGGCTCTGGTAAGAAGTACAAACAATGCTGTGGTAAATAGCTTATTTTATAAGGGTTTGTACAATTGGAATTAGTCAAAAAAACGCTAAATTGTGTGCAAAATCATTAAATTGTGTGCAATTTGTGTGCGAAAAATAAAAAATCATGCACACAAATCTATTTAACCCATATAAATAAAGGGTTTGTGTTATGCACACAAAATCATGAAATCAACATTCGTGTTGATTTTTTTCGTTCTCTAAAAGATTTAGAGGAGGAAAAAATTTATGGCACAAGTGAACACAATGAAAAGGGGGAATTACTATCAATACAGATTCGAAATAGCACCACAAGATGGAAAAAGGAAGTTTATTAACAAGTCTGGTTTTAAAACAAAACAAGAAGCGTATGAAGCTGGTATGAAAGCATATAACGAATATACAAATACTGGTAATGTTTTTAAACCATCAACAGTATCATTTTCTGATTATCTTGATTATTGGATGAAAATGTATTGCAACATTAATTTAAGATACGCAACTATAATTACCTATGAGAATATTATTAAAAACCATATAAAACCTAGATTAGGGTTTTATAGATTATCACAAATAACGTCAGCAACGATACAAGAATTTATAAATAATATTTATGTAGAAAAAGGATTTTCTAAAAGTTTTTTACGAACAATTTTAAAAGTGTTAAAAGGAGCATTAGGATATGCAACTGATGTAGTTGGATTCATTAAAATTAATCCTGCATTAAAAGTCAAAATACCAAAGTATGATGCACCCCAAGCTGATCCTGCACATATATTTACACCAGAAGAAATAGAGATTATTTTTAATAGGTTTAGAAATAGTCATACTATCTATTATGCTTTTTTAACTGCATATTATACTGGATTACGTATATCAGAGGTATTTGGGTTAACATGGGAAGATATAGATTTTGAAAACAAAACATTGAGAGTAGATAGAAATATTATCAAAAAAAATCAATCTGGTGGAACAAAAAGGAGATTGATAGAAGGAAATTCAACCACAGTTTGGTATTTTGGCAATTGTAAAACTCCATCAAGTCATAGAGTAATTGAAATCGGTGATACATTATTAAATGCTCTAAAAGAATTTAAATATGAACAAGAAATATTTAGAGAACAATATGGTGATTCATATATGAAACATTATGCTAAGGAAGTTATGAATCCTTACACGAATAAACCAGAAACAAAAATAGTAAATGCTTATGCAGAAATTGATGTAGCATTACCAGAAGTTCATCTAATATTTGTAAAGAACAATGGAGTATTTGAAGGGACAGATACATGTAAACATCCATTTAAAGTAATACATTACGAATTAGGTATACCTTGTAGATTTCATGACTTTAGAGATACACACGCTACAAGATTAATTGAAGCTGGTGCTGATATAAAAGCAGTATCAAAAAGGTTAGGACATAGCACAATAGAAACTACATATAATATCTATGTTCGTGTGACTGTTAAGATGGAAGAAGAAGTTGTAAGTAAATTTGAAGATTATGCAAATTCGTTAGAAATTTCAATTTTAAAAAAGCCAAAAGAACTAATGCAGGAATACTGATAACACATGTTATTTATATTAATTGAACTGATAATTTGAAGTAGTCAAGTAAAAATAGACACTTTATAAAAAGAACGTTCTTTTAAAACCCTAATTCAATTTTATATTGAATTGGGGTTTTATATTTTAAAGAATAACTTGGCCTTTCATTGTTATAATAGTAAATATATTCTTCAATAAGTTTAGGAACATCTTTGCAATGTTTTAAATCAAAATCAACAATTAATTCTTCTTTAATCCAACCATTTAATGATTCATTAACTGGATTATCAGTTGGTGTTCCTGCTCGACTCATTGAACGAGATATGTTATAATTTTTTAGAAGCTTATTATAAGTTTTAGACGAATAAACTGAACCTTGATCTGTGTGAAGAATAATCAAATCATCAGTTTGTTCTTTTTTTATGCGGTTTAATACTTGATTTAATCCATCATAATATGACCTTGTATCTCCTTTTCTAGATACTAAACCATATCCAACTATTTCTTTATTCCAAGCATCAAAATACATTGTTAATTCATAATATGTTCCGCCAACCCAAAATGCAGTCATATCTGAAACTATTACTTCAAATGGTCTTGATAAATATTTCCATCCATTCCATACTAAATTATTAAATTTTTCATGTTCTTCATCAGGTTTCTTCCATTGATAATGTTTCCCTTTTGACTTAATACCTTCATATTTACAACATAAATGAACATGGTTATCAGACCAAACTATACCATAATGTAATCTTGCATAAGCATTAATCCATCTATATCCATGTGATGGATGCTTTTCGTGTATCTCTTTTATTAATTTTATATCGGATTGTCTTGATATCATTTTTTTTGTTGGGTGCTCCTGTCTGTATTTCCATTTATAATATCCAGACCTACTAATAGACATATATTCACATAATAATTTAACTCCATATTTATCTTTATATTCATCTATTATTTTGTATTCTTGTCGAATGTAGTAACGAATTCCTTTTCGGCACCAACTCCTTTCACCATGTAACCTTTTTTTAATCGAGCAATCTCAATATCTTTCTTCATCAACTCTAATTCAAGTTCTTCTATTTTATTTTTTGGCTTTTTTAAATGCAATCCAGTACTTAAACTCTTATGTTTTCCAGTATTTGATTTTAATCCTTCAATACCTTTTTCTTTATAAGAATAATACCATTTTGATAATACACTCTTAGAAATATCATGTTTTTTACTCATAGTATGAAATCCATATCCATTATTAATCATTTCTAAAACTAGTTTTTCTTTTTCTTCTGGTGTTCTCATTATATTTTTACTCATATATTATCCCTCCTATATATATTGTAACAAATTAAAAAAGTAAACAGTTCTTTTTTTATCTGTCTACTTTTATTGTATCACTTCAAATTCAGTTCTTTTTTTATGTCGTAAAACAGAAAGGATGATGTAAAATGGCAGTGTTTAAAATCGAAAAACAGAAGAATTATACTGTTATGAGCAATTATCATTTACAAGATAGAAATTTATCATACAAAGCGAAAGGATTATTATCATTCATGCTTAGTTTACCAGAGGACTGGGATTACTCTTTGAATGGTTTAGTTGCTGTTAGTAAAGAAAGTAAGAAAGCAATTAGAAATATATTGAGTGAATTAATAAATAAAGGATATGTGGTAAGAGAACAAGGCAGAGGAGAAAAAGGGTATTATAAGTATGATTACATAATTAGAGAAATTCCTGTTAATGTATTAGAGAAGGATCATCCAGATACCCAAAAGGGAGATGCCGTTAAAGGAGATGCCGAAAAAGGCACACAAATAAATACTAATAAAGAAAATACTAAAGAACAAATAGATAAAATAGATAAAACCATAAATGAAAAAAATTTTTCAAAATCAGATGATTTAAACTCAAATAAAACACACCATTCTATTACCAAAGATTTGATTAAAAGAAAATATTTAAAAGATGATGATATAGAACTATATAAGTATGATAAATTATTTAAACAGTTATTAAAACAATATGAATTTACAAATATAGTGACAATAACACATTACATTGCATCAAGTGTGGTTAAAAGACATTTTTTAGATGAATATAATGAGATTATAGATAATAAATTTGGATATTTAAAAAAATCTATCATGAACAATATTGATAGATTTAATAAAAATGAAATAGAATGGGACGAAGAGCTAGGATGGTTTAAAGAAAAAGAACAAGACTATGATAGGGATTTTTATGATGACTATGAAATATCGTATTAAAAAATAAAAAATATGTTTTATTGCATATTTTTCATATTCTTAATTATTATGTCTAAACTTTTTAGAGTCTTTTTATCAACTTCTAAAATAATACTATGTAGAATTTTTAATTCTTCAACATCTAATTTTTTAATATTATCGGATATAAGAGCGACTATTTTGTCTTTATCAGTATACGTTTTTTGTTTTACTTCACCATTTTGGTATGCAGTTTGATATTCAATAATTTTTTCTTCTAGTTCAGGCAAATCCATACACATACCATTTGCTATAAGTCCTAAAATTACACCAGATATTCCTATCTTACCATATTTATTATTTAGTAGTTTACTTAATGTTGCTTTGTTTACTTTTGATTTTCTCCCGAATTCTGATAAACTCATATTATGCAGTTCTAAATATTCAATCAAAATAAGTCTTACAGCAGATTCCCTACTCATTATTTATCTCCTTTCATAAAAAATTAACTTCAATATTATTTTACTATTTTTTTGTAAAAATGTCTACTAGTATAAACAATTTTATAACTAATTTCAAACTATATCGTTTATACTAGTAGACAATTTAAGATATTTTTGATAAAATATTTTCTATATAACGTAGTTATATTTTAGCAGTAGGAGGTTGTGTAATATGACATATATGATTAGGGTGATGTTTTCATCCTGACTTATAGTAAGGAAGGCAGGTGAAATTTTGTATAGACGACAGTCTTCAGTAGGACAAGTGAAAAGTATTAAAATTCTCGTAGTAGAAGGTGAGAAAGATTTTACTTTATCTACCCAATTGGATGATGAATCTACGATTCGGATATTAGAGGTGTGTCTAAATAAACTTAGGGATAAGACATCACTAAATGTAGTGCCAATTATGGGAAAGGAAAGTATATATGATCAAAGAAAAAAGAAATGAAGTAGAAGTAGTTTTAGCAGTAGTAAAGGAATATCTAAATGAGGAAAAAGATATGCCTTGTGAAGTAATGAAGTATGTTGTACAAGAATTAAACAAATTGGAGGAAAATTACAATAAAACTATTAATGATTTAATGAATTGTAATTCTTTGGTAGTAAAAATGGAGCAATTATTTAATTTAATTGGTGCTATCGGTACTATTTCAATTGAAGACGAAGATAAACTAGATAAAACATTAGCTAATTTAGAAAATTATGTTAAATCTATAAGGAATTGAAATTAGTATCGGCTGTATAGAAAAACTATACAGCAATTTATTTGAATATGATTTTTTTAATAGGGTATTGACTTTTATAAAAATAAAGGTTATTATTTTAATAGAAAGTGTTTACTAGTGTAAACGGCTTTAGAAGTAGCTTGGAGGTGATGTGGTATAATGCTGAAAGTAGTTTGAAGTGTTTTTATGTAGTAAATTTCTAGCAGTATATATTTTATTTTTTTTAATCATATCGTTTACTAGTGTAAACATTATATTAAAAAAGTAAAGTGAGGTGATAGTGATTTTTAAAGAAAAAGAAAGATATCGCATTTATAATGCATTATCTGAAGATCACGGCTATTTTCTTACCATCATTAAAATTTGTAATAATACTATTTATTACTTGTTTGATGGTATTGATGAGGTTAAATGTTTTGATGTCCGAAGTGACTTTGCAGTAGATTTAATAAAGGTAGTTTAAATTTAGTTCATCAGTTTTATGAGAGGAGCAACTGTTATGAGATTTTCTGATGATAATACTGTCATTCCTAAATGGATTTTGTATCATCTGAGAAAATATGGGAACTGTTGCTGTGGTAGAGAAATAGTAAAAAAATTAGGAAGGGAAAAAATTTTACAATTATTAAGAAAAGAGGGGTATCCTTGTATATTACGTATTGTATATGATGATATGTTTCATAAACCCAGAAGAAAAGTAAAATATCCTCGTGATGCTTATTATATTTTAGAAATTGAATGTGTAGTTAAGAGTTATTTTATATGAACGAAATTAGAAGAGGAAAGGTATATGATGTGGAATTAAAAAATACATCATCACATGTTCAGTTTGGAAGACGTCCATGTTTGGTTGTTCAAAATAATTTAGGAAATACATTTTCTCCTACAATCATTGTTGTCCCATTAACAACTAAACTCAAAAAAACACATTTACCTGTTCATGTTATAACAGCTAAAAATCAAATGGCATTATGCGAGTGCGTTTTAACTATTTCAAAGGAGCAAATAATTTCTTATATTAAAACTTTAGATGAGAAAACTATGAAACTAATAGACAGAGCTTTATCCATTTCGTTGGAATTAGAAAAGGAGGGAACAGTATTAAAAAAGTAAAACAAATTTATGAAGATTTGTGTAGTGAAAGTTCTGAGAAGTATTGGTGTGACGAAGGAAATAATAAAAGAATGAGAAGTTATTATAAGTTATCTAAAATATTAAAAGTAATCAAATACTTATTAATATTAGGGTTAATACTTTATTTTATAATATTAGCAACAAATAGTATCTTTTGCTTATTTGATAAATATATCTGTTGTGAAAAAGAACTAACATTGTTAAGTTATGTTGATTTTAAAAAGTTTATTTTAGATATTTATATTGTCACTTTTATTATAACTTTATTTGTAGTTCTATATTTAAGTAGAAAACAAAGATATTCATTAAATAAAATTTTCTGTATTTTGGTGAGTGGTTTGTTATTTCTACCTGTTAGTGCATTGTTAATTTATAACTTTGTAGCGTTAAAAAGTTTAATGAGTAGTTTTTATTTATTAGTAGTATTTAGTGTTTTAATGATTATAATCAATCAATTAACAAACAGAATTGATAGATTATATGATATAGCAGTAGGTAGTAATGAAATAAAAGAAAGGAAAGGAAAGAAAATATGCAAGGAAAAGTAAAATGGTTTAGTAGTGAGAAAGGATATGGATTCATATCATCAAGTGAAAAGGAGCAAGATATATATGTTCATTTTTCAGATATTGTGATGAAAGGATTTAAAACATTGGATGAAAATGATATAGTAAAATTTGATTATGATGAAGAAATGAATAAAGCAGTAAATGTTCACAAAATCTCAGTTTCTGAAGAAAATGACGAAACAAAGAGTGAATAATGAAACTATTTGATGATATAATAATATCAAAGATAGATTTGGATAGAACATCACAAAACGGAAAGGAAATTTGTGATCTATATCAACCGTTAGTAGAAAAAAGATTAAAACAAGCAATGAACACCCCATTTAATTCAGCAAGTTTTGTTATGTTTTCAGAAAATAAGAAAGGTGGCAATTCTTCAGAAGTTAAATTGTTAGATCGTTTATCTTGGATTGATGATCAAACAGGAAGTTATATCCGTAATGTATTGAAGATTCAAAAAAAGGATAAAACTATTGGTGAATTTTTAAAGTGGAAATGTTTTTATGGATTAAGTGATAGAGAAATATCTAATAAAATCCAAAAGGATGAAAGAACAGTTAGAAGATATAAAGCACGAGCGTATTATTATCTTGCTGTTTATTCAAATCAGGTTGAGTTTATATATGAGAAAACATATCATTTTCAACTTGATTAAATAGAAGTATTTATTAATGTGGAATCTTCCACATTAAAGACATAAGAAGTTGGAGGAGTAAAATGAAGAAAAAAGTAGTTTTAGTAATTATTTGTTTAATAGTTGTATTTTTAGTAGGATTATTATTTATAATACACAAAAAATCTAATACAATTATTTTAAAAAAAGAAGAATTTATTTATGAATTAGGAGAGGAAATAAGTGCAGATGTATCTAATTATATTAAAGATGCTGATTCTATTAAGAATATAACAGAATATAAAATTGTGACAGATGATTTTAAAATTGTTGATAAAAAGTTAGTTATCAACAATGATAAACTTACTGTTGGTGATTACAATATTAATATTGTGCATAAAAACGTATCTAAAAAAGTGATTATTAAAATAGTTGATACTACTTCTCCAGAGTTCACCACTTTTGAAGAAAATATTAAAATAGAACAAACTTCAGAAGAAGTAGACTTACTAAAATATTTTGAAGCAACTGATTTAACTGAAGTTAAAATCACAATAGATGGTGAGTATGATTTGACTCAAGAAGGGGACTATGATATTAACGTGATTGCAACAGATGCAAACGGAAATAAAACTAGTAAAAAAGCAACAATAACAGTCTATAAAAAAGAGATAGAAAAGGAAACGCCTGTTATTAAACAGGATAATAATATATCTAATAATAAATCATCAAACAAAACAACAACTACAAAACCTGAAACCCCTTCAGCAAGATACAGAAAAGATGTTTCTGATTCATATATTGTGCAAATTAATGCTTATAGAAAAGCAAATGGATTGAATGAATTACCAGTTACAACTGAAGCACAAGCAGAAGCTGATAAAAGGGCAAAAGAATTATCTACTTATTATTCTCATGATGGTGCTGGGTATGGCTTTGGCGAGATAATAGGAAATGGTTCAATAGGAGTAGATTTTATAACTGCGTGGAAGAATAGTCCTTCACATAATGCAACAATGTTAAGAGATCATACTGTTGCAATGGCAGCAAGTGTATACGAATATAATAATTATTGGTACGCAATAGTATCTTTTAGAATGGATTATTAAAAAAACTCATCATGAGTTTTTTATTTTAGAAATTTTTTTACATAATTTATGTTTTTTTTGTATTGGTTAATTAGTATTTCCCAGTGCATACAATAGTCTTCATATACTACTTTTTTTACATCCACTTTCTTATCAAAGTATCTTTTCTTTACGTCTTTTTCGTAATATTTATGATTTGTAAAAATGTAACTTAAAGAAAATTGTTTATATTTGCAATTGCACCATACAAATTCTTCCATAATAGTAACTATTTTTTCTAAACCTTCAGAAGTATTTAGTTTTAATGTGTTTGTTATATTAATATTATTAAAAAAGTCAGCAAAATCTTCGTATATATATTTAATGTTTTCATAAAAATTTTTGACAATCAGTTTTTGTATGTTTTTTCTATAGTATGGAATGTATTTATTATTGCCCCAATATTTTTTACATAATAAAAATTGTGGAATGTAATTTTCTAACAAATTGGCAAAATGAGTTTCTTTATGTTCTAATGGCAAAAAACATGAATTAAAATAGAAAAGAGTTTCATTTAATACATCAACAAATTGTTCGTTTCCTGTTAGATATCCTTTTTTTACAACTGATAGTGTATTTGGATATGTTTTTTCATCGGTAATTTTATTAATAATATGATCTAAATAATTATTATTTACTAGTGTATATATTGAAGCTCCATTTGAATAATTATTAATGGCGATTTCTTTTATTTCTTCTTTTCGTTCATTTAATGTCATAACTTTATCATCTAATTTCCTTATTATTGATTTTTAATATTTCCGTTTTAATGCCATCATCACTTTTATATTTTATTTCGTAGTACCAATCATTAAGGTTATTGACAACTTCCTTTGGAAATAATTCATTATATCCTTTATTTTCTCTTTCCATTCCAGTAATAAAGGTATTTGATCCTATTATTAATCTGTCATTGCACATTAGTCTAACTGATTCAATGTCTTCTTTTAAAATATCCTGGTTTTTAATTTCAAAATTACCAATCATTAAAAAATATGTTTTGCCATCATAAACAAATAAGGAATTAGTAGATTTAAATGTTTCACTTTCCCCATCCAATTTATAAATCCAGTTTCTATTTTTAAGTACATAAATATCTGCTATAATTAAAATAGTAATTAGGATGAATAAAATACTAATTATTATTTTTTTATTTCTCCTTTTTTTCTTAATTTTATTTATAATAATTGTATTTTCCTTATTAATATCGTTTCTGCTTTTTTCGTATCCGTTATCATTTATTATTTTAGTTGTTTTTTTCATTTTCTTCTCCTTTAAAGAATAATTCATTCTTTATTAATAGTTTGTCTAAAAAACTATTATAAATTTTACATATTTTTGTCCCCTTTTTTTCTTGCTTTTCTTTACTATAACTGCATTCTTCTTTTATCTGTTTAAAGTGTTCCTCAACTGATGGTATTTTTTCATTAAAATGTTTTGCTATAAGTCTTTCTATTACAAATCCTTCAGGAAAGTTTAGTTCTTTATTTTGTAAAACCTTGTCTATAGCTGATTTTTTTATTTCTTGAAATATTAATGTTAAATTAATTGTTTCAGCTATGGTACAATCTTTACTCAAACGTTCTTTAGTAAAAAACAAACTTTTTATTTCTTCAAAAGATTCATTGTGTTGTTTTATGTGATTTATAATATCCACCATCTCGTTATTTAATTCTATTTTTGCCCACATAAATATTTTTCCTCCTTTCGATACGTGTTTTTATTATTTAACAAATTAAAGTTTTTTCTACTTATAATACCATCTATTAAGTTTAAATCTTCATACGTAACAACTGAAAATATTTCTCCATACTTAAATATGTAATCTGGTGCATCTTTAACAAGTCCGTCGTAAATAGTAATGTCATTTCCATCATAAACAAATAAATTGTTTTTATCTTCGCTTAACATATAATTCCAAATTTCTGTATTTTGATTTTTATTATATGCAATACAAAAATTGTTTGCATTTAACATTCCTAGCATTAACTCCCTTCTTATTTTATTTTTTTTCCCAACATTTAATTTTAAAAAATTTTTTAATCTTTTTTTCATATCATCATCCCTTTCACATAATATTTTTAAATTTGATTAAAATAATAAAAGCAGTAGTCATATAAGATTTGTGTAATTAAAATTTGAAGCATTACAAAAATCTATTATTTACTACTGCTTATTTTGGTCATTAAATTGTCTAGTATATAAACACCTCAATTTAATGATACCATATTTGGGACGATTAAGATACATTATTTTTTCTCTTTTTATGGGAAAATATAAAAAGAGGTGATTTAAGTGAAAAACGAAGATCAACTTCAACAATTACTTAATAAGGATTACATGCCAATCATATATAGAAACATCAAGAGGTTTCGTCATGAAAGTGGAATTGCACTTTCAAAGGTAGCAGAAATATTAGATATGTCTTATGATTATTTGAGAAGAATTGAATCAGAAGACGATCTAAATAAAACATGTTCTTTGAAGCTACTTATTAAATTTAGTATATTGTATCAAAAACCACTAGATGATTTCTTGAAGGAGTGATAATCCTTAATTACAAGATTGAAACTGCAATTTCAATCTTTTTTATAGTACGAGGTTAATCTCCAAATCAATTGTACCACAATGTATCTTATTTGTCCCGTTACTACATTTTGATTATACCACAAATGCGACCAACAAACAAGAGCCTAATTTAAAAGTCTTATTTGTGATACTATTATATTGTAAAATTGCTGGTGTATTGAAAGGAGGAATTTAGTTGGAAAAGCAATATAAAATAGACATATTAGAAATGCTAGGAAATTATGGACAGTATGTTTGTAATGTTGGTTCTGCTATGGATAAAGCAGGAATATCAATATCAAAAATGCGTAGATTGACTGGACTTAATCATGAAATTGTAAAAAAATATTATGAAGATAGAATTATTAGAATAGATAAAGATGTCTTAGCAAGAATAACTTATGTATTAGTTGCATGTGGAATAGATCCTAAAGAAATAATAGAGTATGTTCCACCAAAAAAAAAGATGAATTTGCAGAACAATACTTAAAATTGGACCGTTAAGTAATTATAATTCAACATATCATCTTTGTATATATAATAATATTTATTTAAGATGGATGTCAAGTTTATTAAATTATATATAACAGCAATTTAACATTAAAATTATATTTTTTCTTGATATTTAATTTTATTGTGATAAAATTAAATACGATTTTAAATTTATTAATTAAAATTTATAGTTTGTATAGATAAAATGTTATGTTTAATAAATTGCTAAATAGTATAAATCGAGGTTAGATATAATGAAATTAAAAGAAATTTTTAAAGAAAATGTCAGATATTACCGAAAACAATTAAAATTAACTCAAAAAGAGTTAGCAGAGCTATGTGGATTAAGTACAAATTACATTGGTGAAATAGAGAGAAGTGGAAGAAAAACTTCACTAGAAACAGTTGAAAAAATTGCAAAAGGATTAAATGTAGATCCATCTTTATTATTGATTTATAGAAAAAAATAGATGTTTTTTTGTAACACAACTTCATTGTTTAGAATGAAGTTTTTTTATTAAATAATTTAGTATTACATACTGTATTAAATGAATATTTAATTTTTTTGAAAAAACACACAAAATTGTTGTTTTTTTGAGTAAAACTATTGACTATTTTAATAAAATAATGTAGAATAGAGAGCAAATTTGGGGTGGCGATTGCCAACAAACTTAGGAGAGTACAGTATGAGAAGAGGGATAAAAGGCAATCGATTGCTTTTTGTCCCCTTTTTTGGTTGAGGTGTATATGAAAATTTATAAAGTCATTAGTATTGATGTAGAAAAAATATGGGGTGCTAAAAAAATAAATAAAAAAGTAATAGGTGAGTTAATTAAATTTGAAGTAAATAATCAACAGTCAAACTATATTGAAGATGATAATAAAAACATTTATAGTTTATATCAACTATATATTAGTCCCCAAAAAGAAGAGTTTTTTGGAAAAAAATATTTAAGAAGAAAGCAATTCCCTTTCTTAATTAAATATATATATTCTTCAAAAAAACTTTCATTACAGGTTCATCCTAAAGGTAAAAAAGAAACATGGCTATTTTTAAAAGATAATTCTAAAATATTATTAGGTTTAAATAAAAGTATTAAGAAAAAGAATTTAAATTTAGATGCTATATTATCTAACTCTAATATAATTACTTGTAATAAATATGATTTTGCAGCTGTTAACCCAGGTACTATACATTCAATATTAGAAAATAATATTGTATGTGAGGTTCAAAACAATTATGACGTAACTTATAGATATTTTGATTGGGATAATAATAGGGAATTAACTCAAAAAGAGTTTGTTGAAAACGCACGTTTTAGCAAATTCAATATGAAAAAAAATATATACCATAATTTTAAAAGATTTAAATGCTCAAATTTCAAAATAAACAAAGTTAATATAAAAGGCGAAAAGTATTTCGGTAAAAAAAATTGTTGTCAAATAGTGCTAGTCTTGAACGGTAACGGGACTATAAATATAGCAAATAAATCTTTAAAGGTTAAAAAAGATGAAACATATTTTATATTACCATACTCTGACTATACAATTTTTGGTAATTTAGATATATTGATAGTTTTCTAATTTAGGAGGTTTTTATGAAAAAGAAAATATTATTTATAACAAAGTTTGTACCAGCACCTGCTTATGGAGGTGGATTAAAAAGAAATTTTGCGTGGATAAAATTTTTGTCAAAGTATTATAAAGTTGATGTTATTGGATATTGGAATAAAGATTTTGGAAATAGTAAAATTAAAGAATTAAAAAAATATACAAATAATATATATGGATATCCTTTTGTTCGAACAAAGAAAACTCTTATGAAAAATACACTAGATAGTTTTATAAGTAAAGAACCAATTATAAATCTGCAATACTATAATAAGGAAATTGCAAATAAAATAAATCAATTATGTACAGATAATCAATATGATTTTGTTTTCTTTGCCGAAATTGCAACAGTACAATACAAAAAGCATATTAATAATATTCCATTCTATTTTGATGATCACAATGTTGAATATGAATTAATTAAAAGAACATCAGAGTACGAAACATTTCCAATGAACATAATGTTGAAAAGAGAATCAAGACTTATGAAAAATGTAGAAATTCAAGCTTTAAGTGAATCTAAAAGCAATTTCTTTGTCAGTGAACGAGATTTGAAAGCTTTTTCTTGTTCAAAAAAAATAAAGAAAAAATCATTTGTTGTAAATAATACCTATGCAAATATGAGAAATGATTTAGCTAAATATAGTAATAGTCCTACTTTAATATTCGTTGGTAGTTTATCTTGGAAACCAAATAAACATGGACTAATACACTTTATTAAGAATATTTATACAAAATTATATTTAAACAACCCATCTATTAAATTTAACATTGTGGGATCAGCTATAAATTCTGATATAAAAGAATACGACGGTAAAATGAATATTAAAATATATGAAAATGCAGAGGAAAAATTAAAAAATAAACTTATTGATGAATCTTGGATTTGTGTAGTTCCTGTATATTTTGGTAGTGGAACAAGAATTAAAATATTGGAATATTGGTCACATAGTAAAACGGTTGTTAGTACCAAATTAGGTGCTGAAGGATTACCAAGTGTTAAAGGGACTTTTATAGTTGATGATGATGCAGAAATAATAAATTCAATACAAAAATTATTATCAAATCCAACAAGATTAAAAAAACTTGGTGAGCATAACTATCAAATTTTCAAAGAAAAATACGAGGAGGAAAATGTTTATGGAGATACTTTATATAGCACCGTCTTTACCAAATGATTTTTCAAGAGTAAGAAGTAAAAATATTATTAAAGCTTTAAAAAATAAGGGATGTAATATTACTTTGATATCATTATACTCGTCAAAAAAAGATTTGGTATATTTGGAAGAAACGAAACAAATGGTGGACAAAGTTATTTTATTTAAGCAACCAAAGATTATTTCTTTAATAAATTGCTTTATTGGAATGCTTTCTCCGTATACTTTAAGAACTCTATATGTGTACAATAAAAAATTGCATAAATATTTAAAAAAATCAAAAACAGATTATGATATGATTTATGTTAAAAGATTAAGAATGGCACAGTATGGTAAATACTTTGATAAATCTAAAGTATATATTGATATTACTGATAGTCTAACAAAGTATTATGATAGGATAAGAAAACAAAGTAAAGGCATAAAAAAGATAATAAGTGAAGAGGAATATATAAAACACAAAATTTATGAAACCTCAATTATTAAGAAATATAATACAATTATTTGTTCAGAAGAAGATAAAAAATATCTTATAGATAAATGGAATATTGATTTGAATAATATGTTAGTAATAAATAATTCAATAGATACTGAAAAATGGATAAATGAAAATGTATCACCTAAGGCAAAAAATAAGAGAACTAAAATTGTTTTTTCGGGAATGATGGATTATGAACCAAATATTCTTGCAGTCCACTATATCGTTGAGAAAATAATGCCATTACTTGGTTCTAATTATAGTGTGTCTTTTGTAGGAAAAAACTGTTCAGAAGAACTAAAAAGTTTAGAATCAAATAATGTTCATTTCGTTGGTTATGTTGACGACATGAAAAAAGAACTTCAAAAATATGATATGTATATATGTCCTATTATAGCAGGTTCAGGTGTTAAAAATAAAATTTTACAGGCAGCAAGTGTAGGATTACCAATTGTATCAAATAGCTTAGGAATTGAAGGTGTAGAAGAAGACATAAAGAAGTTTGTATTCTTAGGAAATACTCCTGAGGAACTGGCTAGGCAAATAGAACAAATAAATAAATTAGATACACATTCATTAAAAAATATAATTATGAATCAACAAAAATTCATTATAGAAAAATACGACATAAATGTAGCTATAGAAAAGTTGGTGAAAAAATAATGAAGAGAATTATTACTGTATATCACGGAATTGGCAATTTAGATAAATTTATGGAAGTTCCAATGAATATGTTCTTAATGCAATTAAAGTATTTAAAAAGAAAAAAATTCAACTTTTGCCATTTTGACGAATTTATAAATGCTACAACTGGAAATAATATTATGATTATGTTTGATGACGGTTTAAAATCAATAAAACCTGCTATAAAATATTTAGAACAAAATTCTATAAAATATTCTTTAGCTATCATAGAAGACAATATTGGTAAAAAAGGATTTTTGACAGAGCCAGAACTAAAAAGATTAAAGTATGCACAGTTCTACTTTCATACAAAAAGTCATTTGGATCTATCGACTTTATCAACTTTGGTATTAAAAAAGGAATTGACTGTTACTAAATCTTATATATCAAAGAAAATTTTGGTTTATCCAATGGGAAAATATAATAATACTGTGAAAGATGAAATGTCAAATTCTGGTTTTGATTATGGAATGACAGTATTACCTTTTCATGTTAACAAATCATTTAACAAACAGGAAATTCCTAGAATATGTATTAATGGTTATTTAAATTTTAATAAATATAAATTATTCGTTTCAAAATTAGGAAATATTTATTTACATTTAGCTTTTATAAAAAGAAAAATTTTGAATCAGAACTATTTGGATAGGTAGGTGAAAAAATGGTGAATTTAAAAAACTTGAAGTATGGATTTAGTATTAAACAAATTTACAATTATTACTTATACAAAAAGAGTAATAAAAAGGATACAATTTTAAATTATAGACCTATTTGGTTGCTTATTTATGTATCAGATTTATGCAATTTAAGATGCGAAATGTGTCCTCATCATTCTGGAAAAAATAATGACTTTGAGTATCAAAAACAACTTAGCAAAAAATTTATAAGCTTAGATATGCTTGAAAAAATATATAAGAAGTTCCCAGAATCAGTTTTTGTAATGTTAGGTGGTGTAGGTGAGCCACTACTTCATCCACAATTTAAAGAAATAATAAAATTAACATCTAAAAACAAAAAGAAAATAAATATTATTACAAATGGAACTTTATTAAATGATGATTTAATTGAATTTTTAATGAAAGAAAAAATGTTAAATCAAATATCTATAAGTTTAAATGCATCAAACTCAGAAGAATATAGTTCAATATGTAAGGTTAAAAATGTTATATTTGATAAAACAGTATCAAACATAAAAAAACTTGTTGAAGCTAAAAAGAAGTATAAATCAAAAGCAGAAATTGTAGTTAGTGGTGTTTGTAGTCATGAGTTTATGAACAGTAGTTATGAATTTTTAAAGTTTTGTGATAATTTGAATGTAGATAGAATTGATTTACATAGATACATAGATTTTGATATTAAAGACGCATTAACAGATTTAGATGATTTTAATGATAAGATAGATGAGTTATATAATTATGCAAAATCAAATATTCGTACAAAGACAAATTTACCACACAAAATCACCAAAAGTAATTATTGTAAAAATTGTGACTGGTATTTTAAAAATTTATCATTTGATGCTTATGGAAACATGGGAAGTTGTGGAAGAGTTATTAATCCATCTAGTGAATATGGAAATATAAATGATAAGGAAGATATTTGGAATAATGTTTATATGCAACAAATGCGAAAAAGATTTATTAATGATCCTGTAGTAACGAAATACTGCGAAAAGTGTGTTGAAAATCATAAAGGTTAGGTGAAATCAATATGAAAGTATCATATATAATTTCTTCAATAGGAAAATCAAGAAAATTGAATGAATTACTAAATTCTTTAATAAAACATCTTAATGAAAATGAAATAATTCTTATTGATAATAGTGAAAATAAAGCATTGCAGCAATATAAGAAGAATAAAGCAATTCATTATTATCATGAAGAAAAAACAGGATTAAGTAATGCAAGAAACAGAGGTGCGAGGGAAGCTTCTAATGAGTTATTAGTGTTTTTAGATGATGATATAATACCCAAATCTTCGTTTTTCGGAGTTTTAAATAGCTACGCTAACAATAAATCATTGAAAGCAATAGTTGGTGGTAAAATAATCCCAAAGGAAATTCCTAAGTTTTTACCTATCAAATATCAATATATTGCTGGAATGAAAGATTTTGGTGATGATAAAAAAATATTACCAAAATATAAATATTTGGGTGGATGTCTATTAGTTATGACAAAAGAAACTTTCAACAAAGTAAATGGATTCAATAATAATTTCGGTCATGACGGTAGTAAATTAGGTGCTAATGAAGATGTTTTAATACAGGATATAGCACGAAAAAATGGTATTAATATGATATATGATCCTAAATTATATGTTATTCATTACTGGACTGGTAATTATGAAGTTGCTATAAAAAGAATAGAAATTCAAGGAAAGAGTGATTATCTATTAGATAAAAAATATCACAAGATAAGACTCTTCTTAAAACTTATTAAGTATAAATTATTTATAGTGTTGAAGAAAAAAAGCAGTGATTTGACGGATATTTATGATATTGTGAGGTATAAGAGCTATGTTAATTATAAAAGAAATAGATAAACTTGATACTAAAACAAAAGAGGAATGGAAAAAACTATGGCAACAAAATGCTACTCGAAATTATTTCAATTCTTTATGGTGGTTTCAAAATTATATTTCAGTTTATCAAAGTCATCAATATACTATATTAAAAGGTTATAATAATAATTCAATACAATTTATTTTACCTTTAATAAAAATGCCCTTTAAAAATTCGGTAGTTATAGGTGGAAGATATTTAGATAAAGTTTCTTTTCTATATGATGGTGATATAAGAGAAATTATTAAAACTTTAGAGAAATATTGCATAGAAAGTAAAAAAACAATTACTTTATTAGAATGCAATTTTAATATAAATTGTATAAAAGAGCAAAAGTGTATTACAGAATTTGCTTCAGATAATCCATTTGTTTCCTTAAACCAGGATTTAGATTCTGTTATTAAAAGAAAAGAAAAAAGATATATTGAAAGTATATTGAGAAAAAATAACAACTTATCATTTAAAATTATATCTGGAAAGGATGTACAAGATTACATAGATATAATTTTTGACATAGAAAGTAGAAGCAATAAAATAAAAAAGAGTAAAGCTTTATTTGTTGATGAGAAGGCAAGAGAATTATTTAGAAATATTTCTAAAACTGATTATAGTATGCTTTGTATTTTATACTATAATAATATTCCAATAGCTCACATGATTGGATTGATAGCCACTCCTAGTAATTTTATGGCATATCATATGGCATTTGATAAGGAATATAGTCGTTTTCAGCCAGGTAAATTGGTAATATATCATTTGTTAAATTATTTGAAGGATAAAGAATATAATGTTTTTGATTTTTCAAGAGGAAATAGTTTATTAAAAAAACATTTTAGCATAGAAAATTCAAAAAATTACAATATTTATATAAACCCAAATGTTTTTGTAAAAATAAAATTATCGTTTAGAGGATTAGTAAAACAAGCAAAACAACTTGTAAAAAAATTTCTATGTATAATAATTAAACGTAATAATGGAGGAAATCATGCAAAATGCAATAATAATGATAGATAATGAGAAAGATGAATTTAGTGATTTTTTAAATCTTACTTTTACAAAAGTATATGATATGTATACTAAAATATACTTTAATAATTATGAAGATTTAAATATCACAAATAAAGAATTTGACAATTCAATTTTGGTGTTACCATCATCACTAAACGAAAAAAAGAGAGAATTGATAATTACTTCACTAAATTTTGATAAAAAAAATGTATATATATATGACATAAATAAGCTTAGCTATATATATACCAACAAAGTTGATAATATTGATGGCGTTATATCAAAATATTTAGACTATTATTGGATCGATAAAATTCAAATACCAATTGCAATACATTGTAATTTAAAATGTAATAGATGTTATCATTTTTCAAACCTACAAGCCGAAGAAAAATTTTATGATTTAGAACAATACAAAAAAGATATTAATAATATTAATAAATTAGGTTTTAAAATATTTGAGTTTAGATTTTTAGGTGGAGAACCTTTGTTGTGTGATGACATTTTAGACTATATTAAATATACAAAACAAATATATCCATATTCAAACATGAAAATAATAACAAATGGAATATTATTATTATCAAAATCAGAAGAATTTTTAAAAGAGTTATCAAGGTTAAATATTTCAATTTCAATTTCATTATATCCACCAATGATGAAGAGAATAAATGAGGTTGAATCAAGACTTATGAAAAATGGTGTAAGTTATGAAATATTTAGACTAGGTGATAGATTTAATAAAATTTTAAATGAGAATGAATCAACAGACTTTGAAGATGTGGCAAAGGAATGTGAAAAATGTATTATTATATATAATGGTGTTATAAGTAGATGTGCACCATCAATCTTTATTAATATTTTTAATAATAAATTTCAATACAATTATCCAGAAACAAATAAAGAAATAACATCTTTTAAAAGCAGAAAATTAGTTCTTAAATATATAGATAGACCTGTTGAGTTGTGTAAATATTGCTCTGGAGATTCAAATCCAGTATCATTCAAGTGGGAATCAACGCCAAAAGAAATATCACCAAATGATTATATAAGATAATAGTAAGGAGATGACAATATGCAAGAAATAGGATTTTTATTTGGGGCTGCTTCGGGTATAGGCAAAGCAACATACCAAAAGATAAGGAATACTTATCCTGAATTAAAGTTAATAATATTGGATAAATCACCAGTTGATTTATTGAATAAAAAAGATGAATTTTATCAGTTAGATTTAAGCGATTTTGAAAATGCAAAAAAGTTTATTAAGTTAAAAATTAATAATCAAAAATTGGTGGTTAAATTTATTATTAATACAATAGGATATCAAGAAAATGTTACTATTGATAATATTGATTATATGCAATGGGATAAGATGTATAATGCTACTGTGAAGTCGATATTTTTTATAGAAAGAGAAATAATTAAATTAATGAAATTAACTCCAATAAATAATCAGTCAATTGTTAATGTTACCTCAATTCATACTGAAATAATTAGAGATATAGTTCATTATTCTTCATCAAAATCAGCCATTAAAATGATTTCAAAAGAATTGGCTTATCAATTAGCATCTTGTAATATAAGGGTCAATTGTGTTGAACCTGGTTCTATTGATACACCTTTACTAAGAAAAGATTTAAATAATAATGAATTGATAAATGAAGCTGCAATGAATATTCCCATGAAAAGACATGGAAAACCAGATGAAGTTGCTGATTTGATACTATTTTTAATATCTGATCATGCAAAATATATTACTGGTGAGAGTATAGTGATTGATGGTGGATTATCACTTATAATATAGGAGGACAATATGAAAGAATCATTTTATAACATAAAATTCCAACACAATGGTTTGAATTTTATATACAATACTAAGAATTCGAAACTAATTACATTTGACAACTATGATAATTTGTTTGCTAATCATTATTCTGACTTGGTATCAAATGGTTTTCTTGTTGCTGATGATTTTAATGAATTTGAAGAAGTTGTTAATAAACGAAGTGAATATTTATCAAAAGAAAAAGATTATAAACGTTTTACTATTTTACCAACTACTAAATGTAATGCTAATTGCTCTTTTTGTTATGAAAATGATTCACCAAGATATGATATGAGTGATGAGGTTGTTGAACAAACAATAAATTTCATTAAGCAAGAAAGCCAAGAAAAAAAGAAAATAAGAGTATATTGGTTTGGAGGAGAACCATTAGTTCGCAGAGATATTATTGATAAAATATCTAAAAGTTTGATTGAGTTCAGTAATGAGAATGGCATAAGTTATCAAGCAAGTATAGCAACTAATTTGTCACTGCTTGATAAAGATGACATTGAGTATGCAATAGAAAATTGGCATTTAAATAAAATAGAGTTTGCTTTTGATGGTAATAAAGAACAACACAATAAAAGTAAGGACTATAAAATAAAGAATTTTGATGCCTTTCAGCATAATTTGGATATGATTGATTGCTTGTTAAATAAAAATATAATCGTGCAAATAAGATTTAATATAACAAAGGAAAATTTTAATGATGCAATGTTGTTAGTTCAAGAAATACTAAAAAAACATCATGGTAATAAAAATCTTCTATTATATTTAGGCGTTGTTTTTAAAACACCTAAAAATCAAAATTTAACAAAAGAAGAACTTATAGAAATGCGACAAATAGGAAATTATTCAATTGAATTTTTCAAATTATTAAAGAAATATAATCATATTCAAGGTGTTAATGGACTCCCTTTAACATATAAAAAGAACAATTGTTATGCTTCTAATGATGATTCACTTGTAATTGGACCTGCTGGTATAATTACAAAATGTCAAATGTGTCCAGATGATGAATTAAATAAAATTGGAGATATTTATAGTGGAATTGACTTTTCTAGTAAAAATTATAGTATTTGGTGTAATACATTATATTTTGACAAATGTCAAAAATGCAAATTGTATCCAATGTGTTTATCTGGATGCATTGGGCAAAAGTATATATATAACGAAAATACCTGTTGTAAAGAGAAATTTTATTTAGATGAACTTTTGAAAACAGCTGTTGATATGTTAGATGAAGATAAACAATTGATAAAAAACAGAGTATTATCTTTAAAAAGGTGAAGAATATGAAGAATACAACCATCGGCATGAATTTTTGCTGGAATCCATCAGATTCCAATGCTTTAGAAAAATATGTGGATTATATAGATTGGTGTGATAAACACAAGATAAAAATTATAAGAATTATTTTTAGTAAATGGGGATTAAATTGTATTTATAATAAAAAAGATGTAATAACACTAAAACATATTGCTCATTATGCCTCAACAAAAAATATTAATATAATAATATCTTTGCTAAATTTCACTGATTTTAATAAAATCAATTATTTAGATATTAATGATAAAAACTTTTCATGGAATTTTAATAAATATCAACCTATTGATAAAAAAGTATCATCATTTTTTAAAAAAATTAATAATGTTCTAGTTGAAGATATAAATTATGTGCTAGATAGTATTATTGAATATAATAATATAAAGTTTATTGAAATAATGAATGAAATAGATCAGGTTAATTGTAATGATAATGTTTTAATAAATTGGTGTAATAAGTTAATTAACATATTATCAAAAAAATATCAGAAATATATTTTTACATGTAGTATTTCAAACTACCAAAAATATGATTTGTATAGAGAAAAGTTAAATTGTTACGTTGATCTTCATTTTTATAGTTTTCCAAGCGAAAGTGCATTTGAAAATTTACAATACGCAATGAAAGCTTATAAAGAAATTTTATATTTTGGTGAATATGCAAAAAACTCTGATTATTCATATATAGATGATTATGGTAGCAAATTATATTTTACTTCAGGATTATGGGGTTCATACTTTTTAAAACTGACTTATTCAGCAATGAGTTGGTGGTGGGATGATATAATTATAAATTCTGATTACGAAAGAATTATTGATTTTTACAACAAAAATAATCTTAACTTTCAATTTGATGGGTTTGAAGAAATGTCAACAGAAGAATTAAGTATAGAATATAACAACAATAGTACAAATAAGCATACTCACGAAATCAATAAAATAATTGAAAGAATAATAAATTTATTAAAGCATCCACTATTTATATTTAATGAACTAAAAAACATAAGGAAATTTTTATCCAGAAAATTAAAAAAAGAAAAAAGTTTGAAGGTTTATAAAATTTGGTCAAAATCTAAAAAAATTTTTTATATTGAATGTAATGAAGAATGTATTATTGATTTAAAAAATCTATTGTTAAATAAGAGATTTTATGTATACGATTTGATAAAATGTACTAAAAAAATCATTAATATCAGAGAAAAATCAAAAATAAATGTATATGGTTGTTATATTTTAGAAGAAAAATAAAAAAAACACAAACTTGTGGTATAATATATCAACGAAAAAGGAGTGATTTATATGGTAATTTTTAAAGCTAATAATTTAAAAAAGTCTTATGGTGCTGATGTAATATTTGATAATGTAAGTTTTGATTTAAAAGAAGGAGAAGTTGTTGGACTTTTAGGCAGAAATGGGACAGGCAAATCTACTTTATTAAAAATATTAAAAGGATTAGAAACACCAGATTCTGGAAATATCCAATTTTTTAAAAAATGTTCAATGGGCTATTTAGAACAAATTCCTGAATATCCTAATATGACTGTTCAAGATGTTTTGTATTTACCATTTGAAAAAGTTATGTCAATTGAAAAAGATATGAGAGCAATAGAAGGACTATTAGCAACCTCATTAAATGAAAATGATATGAATAAACTATTAGAAAAGTATGGAAGATTACAGGAAGCATTTGATAAAAATAATGGCTATTCAATTAGCAGTAAAGTTGAAAAGATAAAAAATGGTTTGAATATAACTGAAGATTTATCAAATTCTATCTTTGATAAATGTAGTGGTGGCGAAAAGACTAGAGTGCTTGTTGCAAAAATGTTGTTAGAAGAACCAGAAATATTATTGTTGGACGAACCTACTAATAACTTAGATATTAAAACATTGGAGTGGTTAGAAGATTATATAAAACAGTATAAAGGAAGTGTGTTAGTTGTATCACACGATAGATACTTCTTAGATCATGTAATAGGCAGAGTGCTTGAATTAGATACGGATGGAATAGAAGAATATGATGGTAACTATTCTAAGTATATACAAGATAAAGAGCAAAGATTTTTAGAAAGATATAAAGCTTATGAAAATAATCAATACATAACACACAGAATGGAAATGCAAGTAAGACGTTTAAAATCAATGAATTCACAAATTTTGAGAGGTGTTGCAAATAAAATTGAAAACAGATTAAATAAAATGGAAAAAATAGATAAACCAATTTTTGAGAAAAAAAGTATGAGAATGAATGAATTTTCTGGAAGTCGTTCAGGAGCAACACTTTTAGAAGCAGTTGGAATTGCAAAATCTTTTGAACAAAAAGAATTATTTTCTGATATAGATTTAACTATTGAAAAGGGAGACAGAATTGGAATAATTGGTGAAAATGGTTCTGGTAAGACTACGTTATTAAAAATTTTATTAGGTCAAGAAATGCCTGATGATGGAATAATTGAAATTTCATCAACTGCAAAAATTGGATATTTGACACAAGATACATCTTTTGAAGATGAAGAAAAAACAATATTAGAAACATTTATTCAGTCATTCGATAGTATGAATCAAGGTGAAGCACGAAATAAATTAGCATCAATGTTGTTCACTAGTGATGATGTTTATAAAAAAATAAAAGTATTATCTGGTGGTGAAAAAATAAGGCTAAAACTATGTATTTTAATGAATCAAAACCTTAATTTACTTGTTTTAGATGAGCCAACAAATCATTTGGATTTAAATTCCAGAGAAGTTTTAGAAGAAAACTTAATGAATTATTCAGGAACTTTATTATTTGTATCACATGATAGATATTTCTTAGAAAAAATGACAAATAAAATTTGGAATTTAGAAAATAAACAAATGGAAGTTTTTTCTGGAAATTACGACGAATATATAGATAGAAAAAAAAACGCAGTAATAGAGGAAACATCTCCCATTTTAAGAAAAACTAGAAAATAGGTGATACAATGATAATAATGAAAGATCATCAAAGAATACATAATTTTCCTAAAGAAAATTTGTGTATAATAACAGATTTTGATAAAACAATTACTAGCAATGAAAGTGTTAGTTCAATTGGTGTTTTTTCAAATTTCTTTCCAAAGCAGTATGCAGAGGAAAAGTCAAAAATTATGGAACAAGAAGAAAAAATATTTTTATCAAATGATATTTCCAATGTGCAAAAAGAGCAATTGCTTCATTCTATTTGGCTTAAAAAATTAAAACTATTAAAAGAATTTTTAAACAACTATAAAGTTATTAATGATATAGTATCATCTAATCAGTTTATTTTTAGAGATGATGCAATAGAAACTATAAATTATCTTCAAAGAAAATACCAAGTTATTATAAATTCTTCTGGTTTTGGTAATTTGATTATAGAATTATTGAAAAAGAAAGGATGCCATTTTGATAACCTTGTTGTTTTTTCAAATTTTATTCAAAATGGTATGATAGATTTTTCTAAAATGATTGATCCATATAGAAAATATAATGCTGAATATATAAAATATATAAATAATTATAAGAACTTTGTTTTATTAGGAGATTCTTTAACTGATTTAAGTATGCTCCCATTAGATTTGAACAAAATATCTGTAGGATTTTTAGATTGCGAATATGATACTTATCTTAAAGATTTTACAAGTGATTTTGATATTGTAGCAACTGAGAATGAACCTTATAGTTCTCCAGTTAAAAAACTAAGTTTATAAGAGGTGAGTATATGGAAGTTATAATTTTATCAGGTGGTTTGGGTACTAGATTGAATGGTGTAATAAAAAACATCCCTAAAGTAATGGCACCTATTAATGATAAACCATTTTTAGAATATGTATTAAACGATTTAAACGAACAAAAAGTAAACAAAGTTATTCTTGCTACTGGTTATAAAAAGGAATATATCAAAGATTATTTTGGAAATAAATATAAAAATATTATAATTGAGTATTCAGAGGAAGAACAACCTTTAGGTACAGGAGGAGCAATATTAAAAGCATTAACAAAAGTTACAAATAATAATGTTATCATAATGAATGGTGATATTTATACGAAACTTAACTTTGCTGATTTATATAAAAGTCATTTAAACAGTGGTGCTGATGTTACTTTATCTTTAAAAATGATGGAAAATTTCGAAAGATATGGATCGGTTACATTGAACAACAATAGAATAACCGATTTTAATGAAAAGAAATTTGTTTCTAAAGGCTACATGAGCGTTGGATGCTATGTATTTAATCGTAATGTTTTAGCTGATTTTAAAAAAAATACAAATTTTTCAATAGAAAACGATTTCTTTACGAAATATGTTAAAGTAATGAATTTTATGCCTTATTTTTATCATGATGTTTTTATTGATATTGGTATCCCTGAAGATTATGAACTAATAAAAAAGGTAATAAATTATGAATAAATTCAATATTCTTATACTATTTTTTATAATATATTTTATATTAATTACAATGGATATTTTTCAACCTAAGAAATACAACTTAATAGAAATTATTAAAAGAGTTTTAATTTTCAGCATTTGTTTTTTATTTTTTCTAATATCTAAATTAATTGATTTTAATGATGTAATACTACTATCGATTGTTTTTATTATTTTAAATTTAATTGAATTTATTGTTAGAAAAATATATTACAATAAGATACCTAGTAAAAGCATTTGTTATATATCATTGTGTAAAAGTAATATTGAAGATGCTGATATTATAGATTTTTGTAATAATTATCATATAAAAATAGAATCTATAAAAAAGTATAATAAACTTATCGACGTAAAAAGTTTAAAAAAATATGATATTCTAATTATTAATTCAGATGCACATCAAAAATTTTTGCTTGATCTATCAATCTTAGCATCAGATGTTAAAGTATATTTAAAATTAACAGATGAAATTATACCTATTTCAAATAATAAAATCATTGTTTTAAAAGATATACCATTTGTTAAAATTAATAAATTGCAAATTGATGGTTTAAATAAGTTGCTGAAAAGAGTGTTTGACATATTTTTTTCAATTATAGCAATGATTATTTTATTTCCAATAATTTTGTTTGTTTCAATATTGGTAAAAATCGATTCATACGGTCCAATATTTTATTCACAAGAAAGAGAAACTATTTATAACAAAAAGTTTAAATTATATAAATTTAGAAGTATGTATGTAAATGCAGAAAAAGATGGTATTCCATTAGTTGCATCTCCTAACGATACTAGAATAACAAAAATTGGTAGATTTATTAGAAAGTTCAAAATTGATGAAATACCACAACTTTATAATGTATTAAAAGGTGAGATGTCAATCGTTGGACCAAGACCTGAAAGAACCTATTTTATTGATAAATATAAAAAGGAGTATCCATTATATAATTTGCGACACAATGTTAAAGCTGGAATAACTGGATTATCACATGTATATGGTAATTATTATACAGAACCAAAGTATAGATACTTATATGATTTATATTACATTTCTAATTATTCTTTGCTGTTGGATATTAAAATTATTTTTAAAACTTTTTTTGTAATATTACATTTAAAATAAAAATATGATATAATTTAATAGAAAGATAGGTGACACTTATGGACACATATTTAAAAAAAATAGTAGATGATAATGATAAAATTTTCAAGGATATTAAAAATATATCTAAAATAAATGTTGGATTTACAAACTCTGTATATTCTGCTGATGATAAATATATTATTAAAATCTGTAACAATAAAGAAAATGAAGCAAATTTTGAAAACGAAATTGAGTTTTATAAAAGTAATGCTGGTAATAAATATATTCCAAAAATGTATTCGTTTTATATTTCAACTTCTAATGATGATTTTTCTTATGAGATAATAGAAAAAATTAATGGTAAATCACTATATTTTGTTTGGCATGAACTTGATGAAAATAAAAGAAAAGAAATAGTAAAAGAAATAGTAAATATGATGAAATCATTTCATTCTATAAAGGGTGAATCTTATGATTGGGCATTGTATATAAAAGAAAAATTAGAACGAAATTTCAAAAAATGTTTTGACCTTAAACTATTTTCACAAACCGAGAAAGATTTGGCTGAACAAATATTAAAAAATATAAGTGATTATTTGAAGAGTGATGATTTTAGATTAGTTCATTCTGATATTCATTTTGATAATATTATTTATTGCAATGATGGTCAAATAAAAATAATTGATTTTGAAACATCATTATATGCTCCAATTGACTATGAATTAGATATATTTTTAAGAATGTGTAATAATCCTTTGAAGTATGCTAGTGAAGAAGCTGAAAATTTGGTTAAAATAGAAGATTATCAAAATATAGAAAAATACTTTAAAGAATTCTATCCTGAAATATATAATGTGGACAACTTTGAAATTAGACATGAAATTTATAATTTAGAAGCAAATTTAAGATTGTTACCAAGATTTCCAGAAAATAATGATTTAAAAAAAATAGTTGTTGAAATAATGATTTCATTAAAAAAAATGTTGAATAAATAATTATGTTCAACATTTTTTTATTTTGACAAAAGCAGGAGATGTCGTTGATAAATTGTTTAAATGCTCTAATGTTCCGTCAGCATATTTTTTATATAAACTTAAACTATTACTTTCAAGATTTGTTACAGCAGCTAAATCCCCACTTATATCTATATCTCTAGGATTTAATCCAAATGAAGGAATTGTTTGAATAAATTTAGGCACAATTTGTGACGTTGAAAATATTTTTATTTCATTTGAACCTCTAACTGTTGCGTATAGCATTTCTGAAGATTTATCATATTTTATTGCACATCCAGTACATTCATTATTTGATAGTCTTTGTACATCAATTACTTTAAACAAGTTACCACTGTACTCCAATGTTATAATTAATGGTTTAGATTCACTTATTAGATAAAAATATTTATTATCCCGATTGATCAAGTGTCTTGGCTGTACACCATTTTTAAAAGTTATAGAAGTGATTAATCTCTCTTTTTCTTCTAAATTTAGTGTGTAAATTTTACTAGCACCCTTATCCACAATATGAAGTTTATCTTTGCTAAATAAAGAGCAATGAATCAAAGAATTTTTATAGAAGGTAAGAACTTGCTTTAAGGATAGATTATCTGTTGTATCCAAAGAGAACAATGATAAGTTCCCAGAATCATAATTACTTGCTGAAATTATTCTTTTTTCCTCATTATAAGTTATGTGGCAAGGATTTAATCCAAATGAATTAAAACTAGTAATGATGTTTGGATTATCTTTATTATCTAATCTAAAAACAACAATCTTCCCATTAGGATTGTTTTTTGTTCCTTTTGTTTCTACTGTTGATAAAACTAAATTACTGTTATCACAATACAAATATGAGTTGTAATTTGATGCAATATTACTTTTATCACTAATTATATCAAAATGATTATTTAATGTAATAATGTGAAACCCACTATCTGAACTAAAATTTCCAACATATAATTTATACATCTTCTCACCTTTGGCTAATTATTTTACAATAAAACTTAAAAAAAATCAATAATATTGTATTTATACAGCTAGTTTGAATAAAAAAATCAATAAAATGTGATATAATAATTACAAATTGATTTGTCATTTAAATATTAATTAGGAGGTTTTTATGAAAAGTGAAAATAATGTGTATGGAACTAATAAATACCATAGGAAGAATCCAATTAAAGAGTTTGATTTAAACCAAACTATGTATTCATTAGTAACAAACGAGAGTAAAGATGATTTAGATCTAAAAGCTACTGGATTCATGGGACATGATATGAGTTATAGAGATTTAATAATCTCATCAGATAAACTTGCACAAGCATTTCACAATGCTGGAGTTAAAAATGGAGATAATGTTGCTATATTGACTATTAGTATGCCAATAGTTCAACAATCATTACTGTCTTTATCAAAAATTGGAGCTACCATGTCTTGGATTGATTTAAGATTAAAAGCAAAAGATGTGATTAATTATATAAATAATAGTAATTGTGAAACAATTATTGTATTTGAAGACATGCTACCTCTAATAGAGTCAATAATAAACGAAACTAATGTAAAAAAAGTCATAGTAAGTTCTCCAAAGGATTATTTGTCACCTATGATAAAAGTATTAGCTACATTAAAAGATAAGAAAGATGGAAAAAAAGTGGTATTACCAGACGATTCCAGATTTGTTAGATTCAATGATTTTATAAAAGATATTGATTCAAATAATTTAATTACACCAGTTCCATTTGAAAAGGATAGACCATCTTTAATAGTACAATCTAGTGGTAGTACAGGTAAACCAAAGCAAATTGTTCATACAGAATATAATTTTAACTCTGCTGTACAAAAAATGGCTTATACTGATTTACCTTTTTACAAAGGTAATACAATGCACATTTCAATTCCACCATTTATTATATATGGATTAGGGAACTCTATATATGCTAGTATGGCATTTACAATGAAAGCAGAAATGAATCCTTTTGTAGATGAGAACACAGTATATAATGATTTAGGAAAATTTGATATATCTTTAGCAGCACCATTACATTATAGATATATGTATAAACAATTAATGGAATTAAATAAAAGTATAACCGAATTAGAAAATGATAATTCATTAGAGGCAAAGAAAGAATTGAAACGAAAGATGAAAGAGTTAAAACGAGTATTGACAGGAATTGATAGAGCTAAAGTATTTGTATCTGGTGGAGATAAAATTGGTGCAGATGAATTAATAGAAATGCAACAAACTTTTAACAAAGTTATAGTTAATGGTTATGGTAACAATGAATGTTTAGGAGCAACAATAGTTAGTCCAATGTATGCTAATAAACCTGGTAGTATTGGTGTACCTATGAAAGGAATAGATGTTAAAGTAATAAATCCAGAAACAGAAGAAATATTACCTCAAGGAGAGATTGGAGAATTATACATATCAGCAGATAATCTTTTTGTAGAATATTTAAATAATCCAGAAGAAACAAAAAAGATAAAAGAAGTAGATTTATTATCAAAGCAATGGGTAAAATCTGGAGATCTATGTTATATAGATAAGGATGGATATATTATTCCAAAAGGAAGAAACAGAAGACTAATAAAAAAGGAAGCATTTAAAATTAGCCCTGATACAATAGAAGAAGTCATTAGTTCTTTGCCGTTTGTACAAGATTGTGTAGTTGTTGGAGTAGATGATGAAAAGTCATTATCAGTTCCTATGGCGTTCGTAGTTTTAAAAGATGAAACTTTGTCTTTTGATGATGTCAAAGATCGAATAAAAGAAAAATGTGTTGAAGATTTACCTGATTATGAGGTTCCAACTTACTTTGAACAAATAGAAAAAATTCCTTATACACAAAATGATAAGCAAGATTTTAGAGCATTAGAAGAACTTGGAAATTCAATAGTAAAGAATAAAGCGTCAAAAAAATTGGTGAAGAAAAAACAATTTTAGTGACACTCATTTTACAAAAAAAAATAAAAAAAATAAAAAAACAACGATATTGTTGTTTTTTTATGTTATAATGTATTCAATGAAGATAATCGTGAATATTCTAGGAGGCTGATTATATGAGTGCTAGTGGTACTATATACCTTACAATATCTGCACTGATTTACACTATAATTACAACAATTTTATTTCAAAGAAAAAAGAAAATCAATAAATTAGAAAATAAAATATTTACTAAGTTATTGATTTTATCAATTTTATCAATGGTTTTTGAACTTGCTATAGTATTTACTGTAAATATTTCCGTAATAAGTTCTATAATACAAAAAATCTTTTTAGTGTTTATAATATTATGGTTATCAAGATTTATAGATTATACATTTGTAATAACAGTATTTGATACTAAAAAAAGTGATTTAGATAATTTTGAAAAATATAAAAAACTTTATTATATATTTTTAGTGATAAATCTGCTATGCTGTTTAGGAATTCTCCTTTTACCTATTTATTTCAATGATATAGGTAGTGCAAAATATACTAGTGGACCAAGTGTTAACATGGTCTTTGCTATAACAGGAATATATTTATTAACAATTCTTGTTCTATTAGTAACACATTTCAAAAAAATAAAACAAAAAAATTGTTTGCCAATAATAGTATTATTTGTTTTATTAATTGTTTGTGCAATAATTCAAAAATCTAACCCACAAGTATTATTAACTAACACTGTGTTTGGATTAATCATTTATTTAATGTATAATACAATAGAAAATCCAGATTTAAAGTTAATAGCACAATTAGAACTTGCAAAGCAAAGTGCTGAAAAGGCAAATAATGCTAAATCAGATTTTTTAAGTAGTATGAGTCATGAAATAAGAACACCATTAAATGCTATTGTTGGATCAATAGAATTATTAAAAGATGAAGAAAATTTGTCAGAAGATGGTAGGGAAGCGTTAAAAGACTTAAATACAGCATCAAATAGTTTATTAGAAATAGGAACAGGAATATTAAATATATCTCAGATTGAATCAGGTAAAATTGATTTAATAGAAAAGGAATATTCACCAGTTGAAACTTTTGATGAACTATATAATTTACTAAAAGGAAGAATAGGTAATAAGTCTATTGATTTTACAACAAACTATGCTGATGATTTACCAAAAAAATTATATGGTGATAAAGCTAAGATAAAAGAAATTGTAACTAATTTATTAACTAATGCTATTAAATATACAGATGAAGGAAAGATAAATCTTGCTGTTAAGTGTATAAATAACAAAGATACTTGTAAATTAATAATTTCTGTTAGTGATACTGGTAGAGGTATTCGCAAAGAAGTAATGGATAAATTGTTTGAAAAATTCACAAGAGATACAGATGTTACAGATTCAACCATTGATGGAGTAGGACTAGGTTTGGCTATTACGAAAAGCTTAGTTGAAATAATTGGAGGTACAATAACAGTTAATTCTGTGGTGGGAAAAGGATCTGTTTTTACAGTAGTTTTCTTGCAAAAAATAGTTGATGATGGTGTAGAAAACATACATCAACAAGAAAAAATCATAGAGCAATCAACCCCATCAAATAATAACTATAAAATATTGATAGTTGATGATAATAATATGAATTTGAATATAGAAAAAAATCATTTAAAACATTATGGGCTTGATTGTGACACTTGCTTATCTGGTGAACTTGCAATTGAAAAAATAACTTCAGGGATAAAATATGACTTAATTTTAATGGATGATATGATGCCTAGTATGAGTGGAACAGATACAATGAGAAAATTAAAATACGAAATGAATTTTACCAATCCAATTATTGTTATAACAGCTAATGCAACAACTGAAGCAAAAGAGCAATATTTAAATGCTGGATTTGATGAATTTATTTCAAAGCCAGTTAAGCGAGAAGATTTATATAATAGTGTAATTAAATATTTACAAAAATAAAAAAATAAAAAAAGACAACAGTTTTGTTGTTTTTTTTATGTAAACTTATGTTATAATTTATACTAGAGGTAGGTGAGTATAGGGATGGGAAGTAGTGCTACAATATTTTTATCAATAGCATCAATGCTTTATATGATTATGGTTGCTATTGTTTACTTTACTAAGGAAAAGGTTAATACAAGTGAAAACAAAATATTTTCTAAATTAGTATTAATTTCTCTTGCATCATTGTTTTCAGAGATTTACATAACATTTATTCCAATTGATATGAAAATCCCATTATTTGTAATTTCTTTAAAAGTTTATTTGATATTGTGTGTGTTTTGGTTAAGTTATTTTATGGAATATGTTTTTATTATTACTAGAAACAATGAAAATAAATTGTTGATTAATTATAAACAAACATATAAAAAGACATATATAAAATTTTGGATTATAACTGCATTTGTCGTTATTGCAATAATATTATTACCGATTTCATTTTATAATGAAAATGGTATGAAATACTCTTATGGTCCAAGTGTTAATGTTGTTTTTGGATTATCAGCACTTTACATGATAATAATGTTTATTTATATTATTAAAAATTTAAAAAATTTAAAAAACAAAGGGTATATGCCAATCATATTTTTTGTAGTGTTATTATCAATAGTAGCAATAGTACAAAAATTGTATCCAAATTTATTACTTGCAAATACATGCTTTGCATTAATTACAACATTAATGTATTATACAATAGAAAATCCAGATATTAAAATAGCAAAAGAATTAGCTTTTTCTAAAATGATAGCTGAAGAATCAAGAGATAGAACATTAAATACTTTAAATGAAATATCAGATGAATTAAAAAATTCTTTTAGTAAATTACAAACGTTCGGATATAAAAAAGTTAATTATCAAGATTTAGATGAAGTGAGTAGAGAATTAAAATATATTAAAAAATATAATATTGACTTTGTAGACAGAGCAACTGGGCTTCTTGAAATAGGGAAGATTGAAAGTGGAAGTCTTACATTGAGTGAAAAGGAATATGATTCAAGTGAATTATTGGAAGAATTAAGAAAAATGCTTTTCTACGATAAGAAAAATAAGCAAATAAATGTTTTGACGGAATTTGAAAACAAAGTACCTAGTGTGTTATATGGAGATAAAACAAAAGTAGAAAAACTTGTATTATCAGTTTATGATTATATATTAGATATAATCGATAAAGATGATTTAACAATTAAGATGGACTCTATTACAGTTGGAAGATTTAGCAAAATTAAATTTCACTTTATAACTCAAGATTCAAATTTAGATAAGTATATATATGAAAAAAAACAATCTTATGATTTGAAAGTTAATTATTTAAATGAATTAGAATTTTATGATACTAAAGAGAATGTTAAATATGATAAAATACTTAAACTCGCTTCATTACTTAACGCAAAACTAAATGTAAGCAAAGATGATTATGGTAGAAAAGATTTGACTTTGTCTATTAGACAAAGAATTATAGATCCGTATGTAATGGTAGAACAAAAAGAAGAAAATAAAGGCTTAAAGGTAAGGTATTTTGATGCTTCAGATAAGCGAATTTTAATTGTTCACAAAAATAACACTCGTTTGAAAGAATTATTATTATTGTTAAGACCATATAAATCTGATATTGATGTTGTCAGTAGTATAAATGATATGAAAATAAAGTTATCAGATAATAAAACTTATGATATGGTAATAATAGATGACACAATTTATAATAATGAAAAAGGTTTTGAAACAATAAAATCCATAAAATCTTTTAGTGGCTATGATATTAAATTAGTTATATTAGCAGCAGATGATAGAGTAAATAATTGTGAAGTTTATATTGAAGAAGGCTTTGATGAATATATAATAAAACCTATTAATAAGAAAAACATAAATTATATTATGAAGAAGTATTTAAAATAAATTTTAAAAAAATTAAAAGTGTCCGTTGACTGTCCTAAAAAAATGTGCTATAATGATATTATAGGGAAATTAGAAGAAAGTGTATAGAGAGATAATTTTATCTCTCTTTTTTTATGTCTAAAATTTCTATTTTTCCTAACAAAGAAAGGGGATGATAAAAATTTAAAATTCTTTTTTAGTAGTACCAATAATTGAAAGGAGAATATTGTGAAGAAAAAAATTGGTAGGAAGTTAAAAAAAGTTTTAAATGTAGTAATGATAGTAGGAATTTTAATTTCTTCATTTCCAATTACACCATTCATCCCTAAAGTAAATGCTTTAGCACGTGTATCTGGAGATAAGATAATAGAAACAGCCATGTCTTATAGTGACTGGGGATATTTGGAAGTAGGTACATGCACTGGTTTAGTCACTCGTACATTGAATAAACTAGGTATTGGTCAATCAATTGTAGGTATCCATCCATACGATATTGATAAACCTCAACCTGAAGGTACTGGAGCAAGATATGCACCTGATAAGATGTATCAAAATGCTCTAAATCATCCAGAAGATGCTGTGCATATTTGGTCTGGTTATGTGAAAGATGTAAAAGCAAATGCTCATTTATTTAAGAATGGAGATTTAGTTATTCAAAGACCAGAAGATAAAGCAAATTATACAGGCAGTGGACACGTAGGATTAATTCATATATATAATAATACTATTTCAATGTATGGTGCTAATGGAGAAAGAAATGGTGTTGGTGATGCCATTTTAGCACGTGATATCATGACCAGAGGTACTAGTATTACTATTAACTCTCTTGATTACATTCATGTATTTAGATTAACTAAAGCAGAACCAGAGTATGCAACTACTACTTCAGAAAAATCAGCACAAGAAGTTGTGGACGTGTCATTTTATAAAACTGATCATGAATCTGGAAAACCATTATCAGGAGTAGAAGTAGAGTTTTATAGAGATGATGTTAAATTTGCAACAGGAATAACAGATGAGAATGGATACGCACTATCAACTTCAACAACAACTTACACATCTACTTCATCACCTAAAACTTATGTCACTAATTGGGACTATTTAGGCGAAGAGGAACAAGCAGAAGTTGATAAAAGAGGTGCTTATCATAATCTAGTAGATGCTCAAGCTGCTGCTGATTCTGAAGCATTAAAAAGTGCAATGGATAAAGCTTCTCAAACTCATAAATATAGTGTAGTTGAAGTAAAAACTAAAACTAAATATTGGCTAAATCCAGATAATACTACTGATAGCAATTCAGCAACAGGTAGTGGAAGTATTAGTTTATCTTTATCAAATGAAAGGGTAAAAGGAACGGCTACATTAATTAAAGAAGATGCAGATGTAGGTTATGCACAGAATGAAGCAGAAATTGATGGAGCATTATATGGATTATATGCTAACGAAAATATATTAGATCCTGCTGATGGTTCTATAATATATAATAAAGATGATGAAATAACTAGAGTTCGTATAGAAAACGGACAAGTACAAGTAGAAGATTTATATCTAGGTAGCTACTACTGGCTTGAATTGACTAGTTCAACTGGATATAAATTAAATAAAAACAAAGAAGTTTTTACTTTAAGTTATTCCTCACAAAATGTGAAGATAGTGACTTCTAAATCAGTATCAAAAGAAGAAGTAATTACTGGAGATTTTGAAATAGAAAAAATTATAACTTCTGGTGAAGAATCAGAAATAGTGAAAAAAGAAGAGGGAGCAGAATTTATTGCTGTTGCTAAAAAGTATGTTGATAAATATGGAGATATTGAAACTGCTTGGGAGCATAGAAATGAATTTACAGATAAAGAATACGATAAATTAGTGACTAATAAAAATGGCTATGATAAGTCAAAACAATTAGCTTATGGAACTTATGTAGTAAAACAAATAAAAGGACAAATGGATACAGAATTAGTAGAAAATACATTTACTTTTACTGTATCAAAGGAAAATCAAGATACAATTAAATATATTGTTAATAATCGTTTATTTACATCTTATGTTAAACTTGTAAAAGTGGATGCAGAAACAGGAAAATTAATTACAGCATCAAATACATCATTTAAAATCAAAAATGCTGATACTGGAGAATATTTAACACAAAAAGTTGCTGATACCACTTATGATACTTGGACAACATCAGATAAAGGAATGATACAATTGCCATTAGAAGTTAAAGCAGGGAATTGGATTTTAGAAGAAGTTGTAAGTCCAGATAACTACTTAATTAATAAAGATGGTGTAAGTTTCAAAGTGACTAATACAAATATTATTGAAACTGATTCTGATGGTGATCCATTATTAACAGTAGTGATGGAAGATAAAGCAGTAAAAGGTCAAATAAAATTTAAGAAATATGGTGAAGTATTAACAGGTATTGAAAAAGATGATAATGGTAATATCAAATTTGTATATGAAGAAAGACCATTATCAGGAATGGTTGTTTATGTTCAAGCAGATGAAGACATTTTAGAACCAGCAGATAATTCAGTTATTTATAAAAAAGGTGAATTAGTTGATGTTATTACAACTTCATCATCAGGTGAAGCATTATCAAAATTATTACCACTAGGAAAGTATGTAGCATTTGAACATCAAAGTCCAAATGGTATGTTGATTGATACAACACAATATAAAGTATCATTAGATTTTGCTGACAACGAAACTGAGGTTGTTATGGAAACAATATCTATAACTAATGAACGCCAAAAAGTAGAAGCTAATTTAACTAAATTAGATTCAGATACTAATACAGCACTAGAAGGTGTTGTTTTTAATTTGACTGCAATTAAAGATATTTACTCTTATGATGGTAAATTATTGGTAAAAGCAGGTACTTTGATTGAGCAAGGAATAACTGGATCAGATGGTGGTTATATATTTAAAGCAGATTTACCAATTTCTTTAGATGATGAAACTTATTTTTCAATTACTGAAGAAAAACAATTAGAAGGATATTATAAAAATGATGATGTGATTTCTGTTGATACTAAATATAAAGGTCAAAATATAGAAAAAGTTTCTAATAGTCAGACAGTTTATAATAAAATAATTAAAAACTATATTTTAATTAACAAAGTAGATTCTAGTACATTAGAAAATATAGTTAGTAAAGACTTTAAATTTAAGGTATGTACTGATATAGAATGTTCTAAAGTTATAGGAGAATATAGTGCAGATGTAGAAAAAGGAACGGCTTTAATTGATATAAAATATGGAACAACTATTTTTATTAAGGAAAGTTCAGCACCTGAGGGATACCTATTAAGTCCAGAAGTTGTAAAAGTAAGTTTAAATAGTGAAGGACTTTTTGTTAATGATGAAAAGGTAGAAACTGATGAGGATCTAACTTATAGTATTGCTTATCAAAACACATTATTACCAGTTATACAAGAAGGTGTACAAACTGGTTATGATAATAATATGCCTATTTATATAATAATAAGTGGAATATCATTATCTGGTGTCATAGCAATAGCACTTTCATTACGCAAAAAGAAAAGAAAATAATTCTATTTATTGAAGGGAGCAAACAATGATAAAAAAATATATTGCTATTGAGCATAAAAACTCCAGATATTGTAAAGGTGTTCCTTATATATCAAAAAAAGAATTTAAAAAAAATAAAAATAATTTAATTGTTGGAAAGACTAAGTTAAAAAAATATAAATCCAGTTCTGAAAATAAAGATCTGGATTTATTATTATTTAACGACAAAGAATTTGAAATAAAAGAAAGGTTATTTGGATTTAAAAAAGGATACGTTTTTGTAGGTGATGATAAATATATTGCATTGAAAAGACGTATCCCTTTTCTTTTTTTACTACTTCTTTTATTAATAGTTTTTATTATGTTTAGATTTTTGATACCTTGTAGTAATCAGGAAGATAAACCTATTGTAGTACCAGTTCAAAAAGAGGTAATTATTCCTGAAGACAATGAGGATAAAGAAACTATTAAAGAGGATATTAAGGTTGAAAACCCAAATAAAGTTAAACCATCTTCAAAACAAGAATTATCAAAAGAATACAAAATTACATTTGATAGTAATGGTGGATATGGTAGCATGGAATCTATTATATGTAAATTAGACAACATTTGTATCTTAAACGAAAATAAATATACAAAAGAAGGGTATAGTTTTCAAGGTTGGTCAACGAAAAATAATGGTGTAGCAGAATTTCAAGATAAAGCAGAATTAAAGAATTTGTCTTCTAAAAATGGTGACAATATAACTTTATATGCTGTATGGGAAATTAAATTTTATAAAATAACATTTTTGGATTATGATAAATCCATAATTCAACAAGACAAGTTAGAATACAATAGTAAAATTATTTTACCTGAAAATCCAACTAGAAAAGGGTACACATTTAAAAATTGGGATAAAGAGTTATCCACAGTAAAAGAAAATCTAACTATTAATGCTTTATATGATATTGATAGTTATAATATATCTTATAAATTAAATGGTGGAACGTTAGATGAAGCACCTACTAATTATAATATTGAAAGTGAAGATATAATAATTCCTTCACCTAAGAAGGTTGGTTATTCATTTATAGGTTGGACAACACCAGATAATAAAGAACCTATAATAGACTATAAAATATCAACAGGTTCTGTTGATAATATAGAATTAGAAGCTAATTATGATGCTAATATATATAATTTAATATTCAATTCAAAAGATAATAATGACTCTTTAATAAAAAGAAAAATTAAATTTGATTCTGAATATGGAATATTACCAGAAGTAGAAAAAGATGGCTATACTTTCAATGGTTGGAAAAATTCGAATGGTGACTTCGTATCAAGTGATACATTATATAATGTTCCTGAAGACACTAATTTATATGCTGAATGGAATTTAATAACTTATGATATTAAATATAATCTTAACGGTGGAACGTTAGATGAAGCACCTACTAATTATAATGTTGAAAGTGAAGATATAATAATTCCTTCACCTAAGAAGGATGGTTATTCATTTATAGGTTGGACAACATCAGATAATAAAGAACCTAAAATAGATTATAAAATATCAACAGGTTCTATTGGTGATAAAGAGTTAACTGCAAATTATGAACCAATAGCTTATTATATTTCTTATAATTCATCTGAAGGTCAAGGTGAAATGGAAAAACAAGAATTTGCATATAATCAAACTTCTAAATTAAATAAGAATCAATTTACAAAAGAAGGATATACATTCATAGGATGGTCAACATCAATAGATGGAGATGTAATGTTTAATGATGAATCAGAAATATCCAATTTATCATCTAAAGACAAAGATGTGATTACTTTATATGCTAAATGGGAAATTATAAAGTTAAATGTAAAATATTATGATTTGTTTGGAGCATTATTAAAGAGTGAAAAAGTTGAATATGGAAATAAATCTGTTGCACCTGAAGATATGTTTATTGATGGTTATACTTTTGAAGGTTGGAATCCATCTCTTGGTGTAATAAGAGAGGATACCATATATAAAGCACAATATACCATTAATGAATATACAATTAAGTATAATTTTAATACTGGCAATAATGATGATGCTCAAGAAATTAAATATAATGTAGAATCTGATATGATTACATTACCAACACCTACAAGAGCTGGGTACACATTTTTAGGATGGACTGGAAGCAATGGATTAAAACCTCAATTAGAAGTGATAATTCATAAAGGTTCTATTGGCGATAAAACCTATAAAGCAAATTGGGTATCCAATTCATACAAAGTAAGTTTAAATGCAAATGGTGGAGTAGTAAATGAAGATTATATTATGATTTCTTATAATAGTTTATATGGAACTATACCGACACCTACAAGAGTTGGTTATACTTTTGAAGGTTGGTATTATAACGATACATTAATAACAGAAGATAGTATACAAGATAAGGAATTCGATCACGAATTAGTAGCTAACTGGAAAACTATACAATATGATATAACTTATAATTTGGCTGGTGGGACAGCATCTCCATTACAAACAAGCTACAATATTGAAAGTGATTCATTTGTACTTCCAATACCTACAAGAACAGGATATACGTTTACAGGTTGGACTGGCACTGATTTAAGTTCATTATCTAAAAATGTGACTATAAATAAAGGAACAATTGGAAATAGAAGTTATACAGCAAATTGGACTATTAATTATTATACAGTTAATTATTATGTAAATGGTTCTTTATGGGCTACTCGTTCAGTTGCATATAATACAGCACTTGAAAATTTAGATGCTCAAAGTGCATTAGATATTTATCATAAATTTAATTACTGGGAAGGTTGGATAGATAAAATGCCAACAAATACAGTTAATTTATATGCTAACATTACAGAATCTTATTGTATGTTAATGACTGGACATGGACCTTATAAAAATGCTGAAGGATTGCTAAATGTCTTTAAATCAGCAGGTTGGACAGGAAGAATTGAGGAAGCACCATCTGCTCCTGGATTTTACTGGGTAGTCACAGATTACACTTTAACAAGGGCACAAGCTGATATTCAGAGAGATTATATAGCAAATCATACTAATTATACCAATTATAATTATCCATACTTATATTGGGTTGCTGTATCATGTACTAATGGTATAGGAGATACTTGGACTAGAAGTGTAGGAACTAAACAATTTACTAGTCAATATCAGTAATAATAAGGAGGAACAACTGAAATATGGTAAATAAAATATTAATTTGTTTATTATTTTTATGTTTATTATTTCTTTTACTATTCCTATATTCATGTTGCGTTATTTCTGGAAGAATCTCAAGAAAGGAGGAAACTTTTGATGAATTTCAAAAATGATTGGATAGAGAAAAATATTCTAAAAACATCTTCAAATATAAATTACGAAGATTATCCAAATCAAATGAAAAAAGAGTTAGAAAAACAAGCAAATAAATTTGATTTTGAAATATTTTCATATCAAAAAGATCATTATTTGATGGCAGCAGTTTTAAAAGATAAAAATGAGGATAGATTTATATCTATAATGATAAAGGATTTATCTTGTTTCAAAGAACGTACATATAAAGGTGTAGAACTTCGCTATATGAAAAATTCTAAAATGATAAGTAGAACTGTTGTCACTCACACTTCTTGGAATGAAATAGGCATAACAGCTAGAAGAATACTTGAATGTAGAAAAAACCTAGAGAAACGTAATGAGGAGGATATAAAACAAAAGGAATTAGAAGAACTTGAAAGATAATTTTTTTAAAAATTAATGTTTACTAGTATAAACAAAGAAAGGAATGTCAGATGAAGAGCATAAGTTTAGAAAAAAACGGTAAAAATATAAGAATATTAGGAAATCAAGCGACTATTGATAGAGCAACTCCTATTATTGATAGACTTAATTTAACAGGTATTGAATCAAAAGATAGATTATTAATTCAAAATTGTATTGATGATAATAAGATAGGTGCAACTATTTTATATGATGGCAATACAGTTTATTCTTTCAACAAAATTGTGGATAAATATAAAAAGATTCAAAAGGATAATATGCTTTTAAATTTATCGGATGATTTATATAAATTCTTTCTAAATGCTTGTGGTGATATTGCTCATTATGATAAATCTGGATATATTTATTATTATGATAATGATTTTAGGAAATTAGAAAATACATTTTTAAAACATTGTAGATGCAATGATAGATTTTCAGATGTAAAAAGAATATTTAAAAAATTAAAAATAGGGCAATATTACGAAGACCGTGAAAGAATTGATCTTAATAAATTAAGTAAGAATGAGGTAAAAAAAATCATTGAACAATGTAATTGGAATGTTTCAATTACAAATAAAAATGTCTGGGAATTGTCAATAAGTATCAATCCAAATTTCAAATTTTGTTTTGAAATAGATACAACTTATTTAAAAACAGGCGATATAATTAAATGTTTGATGGAATATTGTATTAAATTTGATGCAGATGAATATATTGATATTCTTGCAAAGCAAAGAAATAGCAGTGGTTCTCCATCAGTTAGAACTATTGTTAATAATGCAGATATAATTTATTCAAAGATGCAACAGTTTGCTATGGATTTATTATATTATGGAAGACTTGCAGCACAGAATTTAATCGAGAAGGAACAGGAAGGTATTGAAATAGAAAGGTAGGTGGCAAATATTAGTCTATATAGTGAAGTATTAAAACAAGCAAGTATTGTAGATGTATTGAACTATTATGGATTAAATTTAAATCATAATAAATGTTTATGTCCTTTTCATAATGATAACAATCCTAGTTTGGTAGTTAATCCTAAAAAGAACATTGCAACATGTTTTGCATGTGGGACAGGTGGAAATGCTATTTCATTTGTTCAGAAGTATGAAAAAATTGTTAATAATAATGATATTTCTTTTAATGAGGCAATTACCAAAGTTGTATCAGAAATTTGTCATTTGAATATAGATGTATCTCATTTAAAAAAGAATAAATATAATAATAAGTATTTTGTTTCTTCAAGAAGATATACAGAAGATGAACAAAAACTTTTACAACTTAATGAAAAATTAAATAAATTATTTTCTTATAATTTGAGTGTATCTAAAGAACCTAAAGATTACTTATATAAAAGAAATATAACAGATAAGGATATGAAAGAAGTAAGTATGGGATTTGCTCCTAAAGGGCAATTACTAAAAATTTCAGAGAAAAATGAAAATTATCCACGTCCTGAATTAATAGAACTTGGATATTTGCGACACAATGATTATGGTGATTTATACGAAACTTTTTCGGATAGAATCATGATTCCTATTCATGACGAAAAAGGAAATATAGTCACCTTTTGTGGTCGTACTATTAAAGATGAAACGCCTAAATATTTGCACACACATGAAACAAAAATTTTTCAAAAGAAAGAATTGTTATATAATTTTTCTAATGCTAAACCATTAGCATATAATAATGAATTAATTTTAGTAGAAGGTTATATGGATGTTGTAGGTGCTAAAAAAATAGGGTTTGAGAATGTAGCAGCATTAATGGGTACGGCAATTACTCCTGAGCATATAAAGTTGATTAAAAATAATCGTTCATCAATTACTTTGGCATTAGACAATGATTTTGATAAACAGGAAAATATAGGGAGAGCAAAAATGCTTCAACACATTCCTGTATTATTAAATGAAGGTTTTAAGGTTGATGTAATAGACTTTTCTAAAATAGGTGACTACAAAGACTTTGGTGTTTTAGGAGAAAAAGAAATACCATTTATGGAAGTCCAGAAAGCTAAAACTTCTGGATTTTCATTCTTATTAGATTATAAATATTTTAATAATTTAGAATTAAATGTTGAAAATATTTCTCTTGCATACAAACAATTAAAACAAGATAAAATAATTAATAACACTTATGATGAATCATTATTTAAAGAATATTTATTAAATCGAACTGAGTACAATAAAAAAGAATTAGATGAAATAATTTATCCAAAAAGAATAGAAGAGAAAGAAAATGCTTTAAGTAAATTTAATTCAAAAGCTATGAGTAATTTTCTTTATTCTGAATTAAAATTACAAATAGATAAAATGGATGATGTAGTATTGTCTTCATATTACTTAAATTTTAAAAGTTCAGTTGAAAATAAGTTAGTGTCTGTATTTAATAAAGATCCTGAATTATATTTAGATTATTCCACATCAACTTTGAATACTAAACTTTTGTTGAATGAATTCTTAAAAGATAATAAAGAATATTCTGATTATGAAACTCTTAATCGTTTTAAATATAATTCTGTATTTGATAAAACTTATATTAAAAATTCTAAAGGCAGTGCAATGATAAAATTAAAAGATAATCAAAAGCAAATGGTAATTGATCAATATGAGAATAGTTTATCTGATGAATCAAAATTGGCTTTAGAAGAAGTTGAAGAACTATATATTATTAATAGCATTGATGATCTTGATGGTATTTTAAATTATGATAATAATACACTTAATATGATAAAAGATAATTTAAAAAATAGAATGTTTTTAAACAAAGATAAAATGGAATTTTTTAAATATGGAAATCTTTTTCCTAGTATTAATAAAGAATTTATAGATGATAAGTTTAAAGGGTCAACTGGTAATTTTAAAACAATATTATTTTATAATAATTTGGATAATAAATTGAATATAGATAAAAGTAATGTTGTATCAGAAAAAGAGTTAAAAAAAACTGAAGAATCTAAATCAAAAGAAATGGATAAAACTAAGGAAAGTTTTATTAAAAGAGATTATGAATTTTCAATTAATAAAATGTTATTGATAGACTCTAAGGAAACTGATACACATTATTTTGTAAGGATACCATTTACAAGTGCTAAAGAATATTTTTATATACCTAAAAATGAATGTTTAAAATCGGATAATGGAGATACTATTTTTACAAAGTTAAAGTATGGACAATCCCATTCAATATACAATGTTGATGGTGAGTATATTGGTACAAAAAGTTTTGAAGAGTTAAAAGAAAATTGGGAAGATAAAACTAAAAAAAACGTAAGAGCTTTAGACAAAAATGAAGATGTGCAATCAGTCCCAAAAGAAGAAGATATTTTATATGACAATAGTTATATTTCAAAATATAAAGAACCTATATGTAAAATATACCATTCTAAAATATACTTAGAAACAGAAAAAGGATTTTATATTAAAACTGAAGATCCAAATGTTCTACTATTTGCATTAAAGAAAATATGTAATTGGACAGATAATAAAAGTTATTTAATCATAGCACCACGTAAAGGTATATTTAATAGTGGTATATCTAAATATAGATTAACAGGATATAAAAAAGATTATGAAGGGAAGTTATCTTTTTCTGAAATCAGTAAATATGTTAAAGTATTTACACCTAGCAATTTGAAAAATAAGGAGATTTTAACTTTAGAGATTCCAAAAGTAAAATGTAGTTTTAAATCTAATTTTATAAAAGTACCATTGGTTATAGATAATTTAGAAGGATATATAGAAGTTAATTTAGTAAAGAGTAAGATTGATAAAGAGAAAGTAGTATTAGAATTTTTAAAGGATGAACAAATTGGATTTCATAATATTAATGATGAATATATTAATCATTATACTAGTTCTAAAATAATAGATAGTTATAATAAAATGATTAATAATAAAATAATTCAATTTCCTAATTCTAAAGAAGTTGTTTATGACGTACCAGAAAAGGAGGCAGCATAAATGGATGGTAATGCTAAACACGATTTAGAGCATACTGCTGAAAAATCAGTATCAATGTCTGCAAAGATTAGTAAAATTTCTACCATTTTATTTGGTAGATTTTTAATAAAAGCAAATCGTTATTATCAAAAACACTTTTCTTCATCTATGAGGGCTTTAAGAAAAGATGGGGCTACAAAAGAATTATGTGTATCTCCACCATTAACAAGAGCAGAAGTTAAACAGATTATAACTTCATGTCATGAGAATAATATTCTTATGGGGATTAAAAAAATGCATCCTGATGGGGAATTAAGTAATAATAAATCTTTATATCAACAAGAAAAACTTGCTCATAATGAAATTAAGTATAAGAAATGGGATGAAAGACGTAAGGCAACATCTAAGATAAAAATTTTAAATAAAATTTGTAAGTATCAAGCAGATAAATATAAAAATATTTCAGCATATAATTTGAAATTATCTAATAGATGGTTGTCATTTCAAGAGAAAACACGTAAGATAAAATCCCTAAATAAATATTGTAAAATGAAGGCAGATAATTATAAAAATATTGCTATTCAAGAAAAAACAAAAGATGAAGAGGAACAATATGTAATTATTTTTAATAAAAGCAAATTATCATTTTTTAATGAACAATTAGCTAAAATACCACCTAATAGATTAAAGCAAGAAACAAAAAGTGATTTAGATGGTATAAATAAAGAAGAAATAATAGATGATAGAAATATAGAACCTATGGTTTCAAGAGGCATGAATTTAAGTGTAAATGATCTTAATAAAATAGGTGAAGATTTTGGATCATGTCCTGTTAGAGATTATAGTAAAAATTATTGTATCCAAAAAATAACTAAGGAGGAATATTGTGAAATTAGAGAACAGTTATTTGAACTACCAAGTCATGGTGCTTGTGTTCTTAATGAAAAAGAAATGATAATAGCTATTCGTTCTGAAGATTTAGATGAGTATAGAGAATATGCTCCAGAAAGACCTATAAAAGAATATGGTTCATCTGGTGGTAGAGCAATAGAAAGTGAATCTAATATTCATGATATTATGGAATTAGAAATAAATGATATTAAAAGATATAAAGATTTTAAAGAAACTTATTCATCTAAAGATTATGTAGCAGAAATTGCTCCAAATGGTAAAACTACTATATTATTAAAAGAAACAGATACAAAGAATCTTTTAGAAGAGAGTAAAAAAAAATCAAAAACAGAGGATTTAGTAAAAGAGGCAAATGAATTAGCAGAAAAGAGTAAGACTGATAAAGTTGTTGAAAATGTTGTGTTAGAACAGAAAGAAGAACAAGAAATTGATCGTTAAACGCAATAAGAAGAGTAGTATTATAATTGTCTTACTAATAATGTTAGTTGCCTCTTATTACACACTTAGAGTTTGTAGTCTTACAGAAATGGCTGGTAAGTTTGAATTTTCACAGTTAACTGAAGCATTAGATAAACTTCATATTATTTCTACACCTGTTATATTAAATATGAAGACTATTACTACTTCTTTGTTTGTTGGAATATTTACATGGGGAATCATTCAAACTGTTGCAAATCAAAATAAAAAGAATTTGCAAGAAAATACTTATGGTAGTGCAGAATGGGAAGATCCAAAAGTAATAAAACCTTACTGTGAGAAAGAATTAGAAAAGAATCAAATATTTACTGCTACTGAAATGTTTGCTAAAAATATGCGAATATCTAAAAGAAATAGACATTTAATTTTAATTGGTAGACCAGGAAGTGGTAAATCAAGATATTATTTTAAAGTTAATTTATTAAATGCAAATGGAGAAACATTTGTTGTCACAGATCCGAAAGGCGAATTAGTCAGAGATTGTGGAATGTCTTTGATTAATCTTGGATATGATATTCGTGTTTTAAACCTAGTTGATAAATCAAAATCAGATCATTTTAATCCACTTATGTATATAAAAAAAATCAATAAAACTATTGATAATAGTAAGGAAACTCAAGAATGGATAGCTGAAGATGATGTAATGACATTAATTAATACTATAATGTTAAATACAAAATCAGAAACTATTGAATCCAATACTGGTGATCCATTCTGGGAGAAGGCAGAAATGGTTTTTCTTCAAGCAATTATTTATTATATAATTTTTAATTATGAAGATAAAGAAAAGAATTTTAAAACTGTTTTAAAGTTAATTAGACTTGCTGAACCTGATAAAGAAGGAAATTCAACATTGAGTAGAATGTTTGATGTTTGGGCAGAAAAAGATCCAGAAAATATAGGTGTTAAGCAATGGAAACATTTTAAAGTATCTGCATCATCACCAAAAATGATGAGTACAATCATAATGACTGCATCTGCACGTCTAGCACCTTTTAATATATCTGAAATAGAGTCTATGACTGTTGACGATACAATGGAATTAAATAGAATTGGTGGTAAGGGTGATGAGGGTAAAATTGCTTATTTCATCATTAATAGTCCAAATGATTCTACTTTCAATTTTATGGCTAGTATTTTATATACTCAAATATTTTCAATAATAGATGCCAATGCTAGTAAAAATAATGGCTCTCTATCTACTCCTGTTCAAATATACTGTGATGAGTGGGCACAACTTGGGGTAATCCCACGCTACTTAGAAAATTTGGCTTATGTTCGTGGATTAAATTGTGGAATTACGACGTGTCTACAAAGTCTATCTCAGTTGAAAAAGGTTTATAAGGACAATTGGGAAACAGCTCTGGATTGTTCAGACTATGTATTGTTTTTAGGTTCAAGGTCTAAAGAAACTTTAGAATATATGAGTAGTATGTTGGGTAAAAAAAGTTGGTATAAAAAGTCTTCTGGTCGTACGTATTCAAAACAAGGTTCATCATCTTATAACTGGGATATAGTTGGACGTGAGTTAGCATTTGTAGATGAACTTGCAAGAATGGAGAGTGGATATGGTATTTTATTGGTTGCTGGTATGCGACCTTTTTATTCTAAATTATATGATTTAACTAAGCATCCTAGATATAATGAACTATTTGAAAGTTGGAATGAAAAGGAAACAATTCAGAATAAATATGATCATTCGATAGAAAGGGGAAAAGATAAAGAAACAAAAAGAAAACAGCAGATGTTTAGGGAACTAGGATTAGGGTTTGTAAAAGTAAAACCAGAATTTAAAGCAAGAGATTTAACTCAATATGAAGAACGCAAGTTTAATGAAGATGCAATTTTGCTTTCTTCTAAGAGTTTAACGGATGAATTATTGGATAATTTATAATTATCTTTTTTATGTTGTTTAAGTTGTTAAATTTTTTTTATATTAAGTGTTTACTAGTGTAAACGAAAATTAAAGAAAAGGAGAAAAATTATGAAAAAAAAGAGTTTGGCAGTTAGAATTAAGCAGTTAAGTAAAAAAGTAGTTAGTTTGTTTAATGTAGTTTTATGTGGTTTTATTTTAAGTATTAATAGTGTATATGCACAAGGAAGTAATACAAGTAGTATTGATGGATTTATTACTTTTGTGTGTGATTGGTTGTTAAAGATTGGTGGTGTAGTTGCATTAATTGGTGCTGTTATGTTTGCTCTTGGATGGCAACGTGATGACGCTGAAGGTAAAAGTAGAGGATTGATGACTATGATGGCAGGTTTTATGGTTATAGCAATTAGTCAATCAAAAGGTTTATTTGGATTATAAGAAGGAGGATTAATAGATGGCTGGATTAATTGAAAAAATATTTCAAATATCCTTTAAAATCTTAGGTTTTAAAATTGACATTAGTGATTTTGTTGGAACAATCCGTAATTTATGTAATTGGAATTCAATTACAAAAACCACTATATGGTCATTAGCTTCTAGTATTCATTCTGTTATTGTACCAATTGGGTTAAGTTTATTAACATTGTTCTTTTTATTAGATGTGACTAAAAAAGTAATGGATTATGAAAGATTTAGTTGGGAACGGATGGTATTTACTTTCATCCGTTTTCTTATCTTTAAAATGTTAATTGAAAATTCATTCGAATTACTTTCGTCTATAATGAGCATATCTAATAATATTCTTACTCAGGTCACAAGTTCATTAACTTCATCATCAGCAATACCTAATTTGGCTACACAAATGGGTGATTTAGTTAGAAACGCTGGTAATATTGTTGAACGAGGGTTTATGGGAATTATTATCTTAATTCTTTATATACCTTTTATGGGTACATTAATTGGTGTTTTAGTACAAGTATTTTTGCGTATAGGTAAGTTGATACTAAGTTTTGCATTTTCTCCTATACCTATTGCAATCGGAACTTGGGAAGATGGTCAGAATGTTTGTAAAAGATTCATAATGTCTATTATTGCTTTAGGTTTTGAAGCATCAATGATTGTCGTAGCAACGGCAATATATTCATTGGCTTTATCCACATTAACTGATGCTGGTTCGATTAGTTCAATGGTAGCAATAATGTTCTTGAATGGTTTCTTGATGGCAATGATTTCTATGACTAGTACAATGGCAGAAAGGTGGGTAGGTGCATAATGGATAGGATAGAACCAAGAATACATGATGAAATAAAGGATTATAAAGAAAAATTTTATAATTTTACTTTAAGACAATGGTTATTCGGAATTCTTCTTATTATAACTATCGTACCATTATATTTATTTTTAACACCTAAAATCGGTAGTAATCTTACAGGGTGGATAGTTATTATTGCTGCTATACCAATAGGTTTTTTTGGATTTATTCCTATTCAAGGATTAAACGCAGAACGTATAATTTTTTACTGGAAACGTAATTATATCAATTTTGCTAAACCTATTTTATATAAAACTGAAGCAGAATTATTAGAAGAAAAAACTAATAAAAAGAAGACAGGAAAACCTAAAAATAAAAAAGAAGTAAAGAGTAGTAAAAAACAAGAAAAATTAAAATTAAAAGAATTAAAAAAAGAACGTAATAAGCAAAGAGAATTGGCACGTGCTAAAAAGAAATTTGGAATAAATACATTAGAAAATACTACTAGCAACTTTTCGTTAAGTCAGCAAGAGGCACAAGTGCTATTAAAACTCGCTAAACAAGTTGTTGGAAAGGATAATAGTGTGATATATGAAACAGAAAAAGAAAACATTGAAAAAGAAACAAAAGAATAACGTATTACCAAATAAAGTATTCATTCCTAAAACTAATCAAGAAATTATTTCTTATATGTTTAAGGAAGTTGATGAAAGAACAGGGATATTTAGAATAGATGAAGATACATATTCTATTTGTATTGAATATTCTGATGTATCATTTGCAAAAGCCAATGATGAAGAAGCAGAAAATATTTTCTTTAAGTGGTTGGAATATCTACATTCTTTTAGGGAAGATACGCATATACAAGTTATTAATGCAGGTACTCCTATCAAAACAGAAAAATATAAAGAAAAGTTTATATTTGAAAAAGAGCATTTAAAAAGTGAAAAGCAAATTCAAATTGCTGATGAATTAAATACTTTAATAACTAATTCGCTTGGTACTAATGAAGATACATTGCAAACAAAAAGATTTATAGTAATTTCTTTAAAAGCAAAAAACTTTATAGAAGCAAACGCATTATTTTTAAATATCTTTCTAAAAACCGAACAAAAGTTTAAAGAATTAAAATCAAAGGTTAATTTAATTACAGTTAAGGATAGATTAAAATTTATATATAATTTTTTTAATATATTATCAGTAGAAGATAATAATATTGAGAATATAATTGAATATGCAAAAAATCAAAACTTAACTATATTTGATGTAATTGCTCCTAAAAAAGTTCTTATGCGTGAATCTGATCTTATAGAAATAGATGATAAGAAGTTTATCAGAGTTTTATATGTTTCTAAATTACCTAAGAGTCTAACTCCAAGATTTTATAATAGAATTACTACAATGGATGATATTAATATAATAACAACATTAAATATTAATCCTACCAATTCTGCTAAAATGATTAAAGTAGTAGATAAAAGTCTGTCTGCTATGGAAACAGAAAGATTAGAAAAAATTAAAAGAGCAGGAAAAAGTAATCTTGACTATGAGTATGTTAAAGATAAAAAATTAGAAACAAAAATATCTAATGCAGAACAATTACAATATGATTTGCAAAAGAATAATCAAAAGATATTTCAAAATAATTTTTTAGTGTGTATAACTGCTAATAGTTTTGAAGAGTTAGAAGATCAAACAGTTAGAGTTCAAGAAATTGCTGCTGAAATGTTAGTTGAAATGAAACCGTTGTTATGGCAACAATTAGAGGGAATACAGAATATTCTTCCTTTAGGTCATAATAGTCTTCAATTTCAAAGAACTTTAACTAGTGAAGCAACAGCAGTAAATGTACCATTTAATAGTAAAGATTTCAATCATGAGAAATCTTTATTTTATGGTGTTAATCTTGTTAGTAAAAATGCAATTTTCTGTGATAGAAAAAAATTAATCAATGGTAATGGATGTGTACTTGCTACTTCTGGTGCTGGAAAATCTTTTAATGTTAAAACCATTATAGAACAAATTTTAATTCGTTATCCAGAGGATGAGATATGTATTATTGAGCCACAAAATGAATATGGTGGATTATTAGATGTTTTTGATGGACAAAAGATAATTATATCCACTAATTCTGATACACACATTAATCCGTTTGATTTGTCTTTAAATTATGGATGTAGTGATAGTGGAAAAAGCGAACCAGTAAAAAGTAAAGTTGAATATATTATTGCTTTTTTGGAAAGTATAGTGGGAGCAAATGCTTTATCTGGTGGTCAAAAAACTATTATTGATCGTTGTACTAAGATTATTTTTGAGGATTATGAGAAAAGTAATTTTACTGATGATAGTTTATTACCAACATTACCATCTTTTTATGATATGCTTTTGAAACAACCTGAAGAAGAAGCAAAAGATTTAGCATTAATCATTGAAAGATATGTAAAAGGTTCTATGGATTTATTCTCTAAGAGAACTAATATAGATATTCAAAATAGATTAGTATCGTTTGATATTAGTCAGTTGTCTGCATCATTACAAACTACTGGATATCTTGTAGTATTGGATCACATTCAGAATAGATTGGCAAAGAATAAAGAGTTGGGAAAATATACGTGGATTTTTATAGATGAATTTCACATCTTACTTGCTAATCCTTATTCTGCACAGTATGTAGCCAATTTTTATAAAACGGGAAGAAAGTTAAATGCTTTGAATACAGTAATCTCACAACAAATATCTCATTTATTGCGATCAGAATCTGGAAAAGATATTTTGTCTAATTCTGAGTTTGCTCTAATATTAAAACAAAAACCTTTAGATTTACCATCTATTTGTAATATTTTTAATATTAGTGATGAAGAATCAATGTATGTTCAAGGTGATGCTCCTACTGGACAAGGTTTAGTAGTATTTGGTTCTGATGTTATTCCTTTTACTAATAAAGTACCAAAAGATTATTTAATCTATCAAGTTAATAATACAGATAGTCAAGTACAGGCAAGATAATTATGAAAGATAATACTGAAAGAGATGTTAAGAGGTCAATTGATAGATTATCAACATTATCATCAGAAGCATCAAGTCATACATTTAAATCAGTAGATAAAATAGCAAAAAAAGCATCTGATTTTATTGAAAACAGATCCTTAGAACAAAGTCTAGCAGAAAAAGAGAAGGAAGTAGAATCAAGATTAAAAACATCAGAATATGTCCAAGAAAATAATAATAATGAAATGGATTTATCAACAGAAGGCAATAATGATTCTACAAGTAAGTTGAAAACAAATGTTAATAACGACACATCATCAACAACTAACTCTCAGGAAGAAAAAGATGTAGAAACAAAAGATTCTGATAATGATATTCCTAAGAAAAGTAAATTAAAAACAGTTGTAGAAAAAACTAATAAAAAGATATTCAAATTTAATGATAATCAAGGAAAGGTTTCAAAAGTAGCAACTACTATAAGTAAGGGTGGAGAAAAAGTATCTAAAGCAGGTAGAACAATTGTGAGAACATCAAGAGAACTAAATAAAGCAATGAGTGAAAATGGTAGTGGTGTCGATTATATAAATGAAAAAATAACTCGTAAAATCAAAACTAAGGCATCTAATAAAATTAAAAAGAAAACAAAAAAAGTCGCAAGTAAAATAGGGAAAAAATTTAATCAAACTATTGGTAAAAAATTATTTCAAGTTGCAAAAGCTATTGTTATGAAATTAATAAAGATGCTCATATCATTATTAGCTGCATTGGCAGAATTTATTATTCCATTGGCACTTATTCTTATAATAATAATTTCAGTATGTTCTATATTTGGTTCTACTATGTCTGAAAGTTCTCTCAGTTCATATCAACAATATATGAATTCCATTCAAGAAGAGTATGACAAAAAAGTTGATGAATTCTTAGAAGAAAATCCAGATGGAGAAGTTTTTGCTGTTGGTGGCAGTTATGGTAGAATTGATTGGAGAATTCCATTATCCATAATGCAAGGTACAGGAGCAGAATTAGAATTTGATCAAACTGAAAAAGATTTAATACAAAAATTTAAATCTGAAGGTTTATTAGAAAAACATGAGATATTGGAACAAGTTGTATATGATACAGATGAAGCAGGTAATACAACAGAAACTACAAAAAAAGTATTAGTAATTACCAATAGCATGTATGAAGATTATATGGATTGGTGTCATGATAATTATAGTAATATTGCTAACTTTAATAAAGCAAAAAAAGTATCTAATGGAACAGAAACTTATTTTACTAAAGATCAATTAGACATGATAAGTTTGTTATATAATTCAGATTTTTTCGCAGATGCTTTAGGTAGTAGTTTTAAAACACGAACTCCTACTTATGGAAAAACAAATATACCATTGAATCTTAATACCGAACATTTTAATGAAAAAAATGCTTTAACAAATGCTGGTTTTAAGGGACAATGTACTTGGTTTAGTTATGGTCGTGCATTACAAGTATCTGGAAAAAAGATGCCAACAGGAAACGCACAAACTTGGATTACTTCTGCAATATCAATGGGATATGAAACTGGTACTCAACCTTCGTATAATTCTGTTGTAGTATTGTCTTCCAAGAGATTTGGTCATGTTGCTTTTGTAGAAGCTTATGATGGAAAAACAATAACTATATCTGAAGGAAATGTTGGTAATGCTTGTAGAAGTGATGATTCATGTAGTCAAGTAGAATATGCTAATAAACATGCAAATGAGTTAGTAAGAATAAAAACTTATAGTTCGTTTGATGAGTATAGAAGAATAAATAAAAATAATGGATACACCATTATAGGATTTATATATTTAGATTAAAAGGAGAAAAAATGAAAAAGAAAAAATTATGGATACTACTTATTGTAGTATTATTTGTTTGTAGTCTTACATCAGTATTGTTTAATTATAAAAATATAAAAAGGAATATAGAAATTGCTAAAGAAGAACAAGTCGAAAAAGAAAGAAAAGAAGAAATGCTAAAACAGGATTTAATTAGTCCTGTTTTAATTTTAAAGCAAGATAAATTAATAATGTATCAAGGTGATGAATTAAATTATAAATCATTTATAAAAGAAGCAACTGATAATTTAGAAGGAGATTTAACTGATAGAGTTAAATATACAAAAATAGATACTTCTAAAACAGGAGAATTTTATGTTGATTATGAAGTAAGCGATTCAGCATCTAATGTTATTAAGGCAAGATTATTAGTAATTATTCGTGAAAAGCCAAATTTTAAGGATTAATTTAATATAAGTGAGGTGATGAAATATGACTGATGAACAGTTATTAACAATGTTTCGTAAGTATAAGAAAAAGAGAAATATAATTATAATTTCAATATTGATAATTATTATTAGCTCTATATTTATATTTTTATCTATCAGTAATACTTCATCTAAAAATGATGCAAAAAGCAAAGAAACTACTAATGTATCAAAAGAAAAAGATGAAATAGCTCCAGTTATAAAACTTAATACTAATTATATAGAAATTATTGAAGGAGGTGATGTGGATTATTTAAAATATATTGAAAGTGTTATAGATGATAAGGATGGAGATCTTTTAGAAAGTATTACTTATAATGAAATAGATACAACAAAAATTGGTGAACAGAAAATAGTATATACTGTTTCAGATTCTTCTGGTAATACATCACAAGAAGTTGTTGTAGTTAATGTACTGAAAAAAGAAGAACCAATAGAAGAAAAAAAAGAAAATACTTCATCAAATTCTAGTAGTGTTGAGTCTTCAAAAAAAGAAGAACAACAGCCATCAAATAGTGCGTCAAATAATACAACTACAAAACCTGAACCACCATCTAATGATCCAGTAGAAGATATTCCTTCTACAAAAAAAATAATAAAATATTTTTTGTTTAAAGATGGATATACTATGCAAAATGTTTCAGAATCATGTGCAACTGAATTAAAAAAGACAAACAGAACAGGTATTTGTAGTCCAATTCAAGATGAAGATGGCATCTATTTGGGTATGAAATTAGAAACTAATTAATTTAGAAAAGAGGGATATAAAATGAATAAAGAATATATAAAAGAATTATTTGAAGATAAAAAAGAAGTCTTTATCCATAGTGAATTAGATATAGAAACTCCAAAAGATTTAGAAGATTATATGGAAGCAATTATAATTTCAAATATGCAATTCGACTTTAATATATCTCCAAATGCAGATAAATTATTTAATAGAAATAAAGAAAGTAATAAAGACTTATCAAATGAAGAACTTGATATAGAAAAATAAATTTTTTTATATTGGGTGTTTACTAGTGTAAACGAAAAGATAAAGAAAAGGAGAAAAAATGAAAAATAATTATATGATTTTAGCAGAAATAATAAAAAATAGAAGAATAGCTTTAGGGTATAGTTTAAGGAATTTAGCAAATGAAGTTGGTATTAGTCATACAGAACTTGTACGTATTGAAAATGGTAATAGGCAATGTTTAAATACTATTACATTATTAAAAATATGTAAGTTATTAAATTTAGATTTTTTAACACTTTTAGAAGATGCCAACTTTTATGAAAGAGAAGAGGAAAAATTGTTTTATATTATTGTTAAGAATGGAGAAACAAAGGTATTTAAAATTCATGCAACTAGTGAACAATCAGCTCTTCCTATTGTAATAGATTTTTTATCAGAAAACGATATTATTAAAATAGACGAAAAAATTAATAATACATTGATATTTGCAACACCTGATAAAAAAGAAATGCAAACAGTATTGAAAGATTTAGAAGAAAAAAACGAATATGAAATAGCAGAAAAATATAATAGAATTCCTTGTGAAATTACTGCTGTTTCAGGTGAAGAATTTGAGGACAATTTCGAAGATGATGACTTTGAAAGTGAAGAATATGAAGACACGGATGATTTTTTAGGCGATATAAAAATATATTTTGAAATTAATAATTTCAGTGGGAGAAAATCAAATGGACACATTAATAATAAGTAATGAAAGTAATATTCTTCATATCTCAAATAAAGGTTATACTGTCGATTACACCTTTTATGATTGCAAAGGACACAGTATAGATGGAGGAATATTAGAAAGTGAAAAAGAAAAATTTAATACTCAAGAAGTTAAAAATGAAATAATAAAGATGTTTGAAGACACAATTGTTTTCTCTCAACCTTATATGATTTTAGAGGGTGATAGAGCAGACAGTTTATTAGAATTAATTGAAATGGAAGATTATAAAAATACTCAATTAAAAGTAAATGATATTTTATCTTCTGTTAAAAATAGTTCGTATATTGAACTAGATAAATGAAAAGTATAAAAAACGAAAAAAGAAAAGGAGAAAAAATTTATGAGAAAACAATATGATGATTTTACTCAAATGAAGATAAAAGAGATGTGCAAATCTATAAGTGATATGACTTATACTTATTTAGATCCAGAAACTCATTTACCTACCAAAGTACCAGCATCACACTATGAAAAAATATTGGATCAAGTTAAGGAACAATACATGGGAGAAATAACTAGTAAACAATTTTTAACTATTATGTATAATCAATTAACTGCGTTAAAGAAAGAAGATGACAAATATTTTCAACAAGCATTATTATGTATGGACTTAGGTATAAATCCAAAAGATATGAGAGTTGATGAACAATTAGCATTGTCTATGACCTACGATTTTATTTATGAAAAACAAAAAAATATGAAAAAGGACTACCATTTTTTAGATACAGAGGTTATAAATGCTTATAGAGAAACTAAGGATAATCCTGTAATTCAGGCACAAGCAATAAAAATGTCTACTGATTATGAAGAAACTCAAGAGCAGGAAGAATCTATTGATAAAGATGATGATTATGATCTTGATTATAACTAAAATTTTAATAGGAAAAATTCAAAATGACATTAGATAAAAACTATATTAAAGATACTTTAAAAAAACTTGGACAAAAATATGGTGTCAGAGAAACTTTTGAAGATTTTGTGTATTGTTGTGCATATTCATTATCTAATTTAACAAATTTTAATGATAGCCGTGAAAAAGAATATTTGAATATATCTAAGAAATATGAGAAGGAAGATTTTAATTCATTTGCATCAATGCTATCGGCATTAATATTAGAACTTAACAAAGATGATTGTGAAGATATTTTAGGAAATGTTTTTGAAGAATTAGGTTTGCATGATAAAGGTAGAGGACAATTTTTTACTCCTCTACATATCAGCAAATTTATGGCAGAAATTGTATTTGATAAAGAAATTCAAAACGAAATATCAAAAAAGGGTTATATAACAATAGCAGATGAATGTTGTGGCAGTGGTAGAATGTTATTTGCATATCTTAAATTATTAAAAGAAAACAATGTAGATTTAAAGAATGTATATTTTGAAGGAGCAGATATATCAAATCTATGTTGCTGTATGACTTATGTCAGTTTATCATTAATGGGAGCTAGTGCAATAATAAATCATCAAAATACATTGTCTTCTGAACGTTATGGATACTATATAACTCCAGGATTAATTTTAAATGAAAATTTAGTTAATAATTTAATTAAAGATGGATACCTTAAACTAACAAAAGAAAATGATGTAAATCAAGAAAATGATATAAAAAACTTAGAAGAAGAGCAGGAATTAGAAATATAAAATCTTTATGAAAGGAGAAATTATTTTATGCCAAATTGGGTAAAAACTATTGTAAAAACAAAACCAGACGTATTAAAAGATATTTTAAAAAAATATTCAAATGAAGATGGTTTTTCATTTGAAAAAGTAATTCCAATGCCTAAGGAATTAGATGTAGAAAGAGGTAGCAGAGGTCAAGATGGACTTATGTATCTTTTTTTAGAAAATGATAATGGTATTTCTAAGGAAAAAATTAATCAAGTATTTCGTTCATTAAATCCTTTCTTTTCTGATATTTATAAAGAAAAAAGATTTAAGATGGTTGAAGAAAAATATAGTGAAAATAAAAGTAAAACAGAATATAATGAAAGTGTTAAACTTGCTAAACAATATATTTATAATTATAACAAATACGGTTATGCAGATTGGTATAATTGGCGTTGTGATAATTGGGGAACAAAGTGGGATTTAGCAGAATTAGATTATAATAAAGATACTATGATTTTTCAAACAGCTTGGAATTTTGCTGGGAATGTTATATTAGAACTTTCTCGTAGATATCCTGAAGCTGTTTTTGAATGCAAATTTGCTGATGAAGGTATGCAAGAAAACTCTGGCATATTAAAAATAAAAGATGGCGAAGTATTTGAAGAAAAATATAATTTGGAGATGGAATCAATTGATAAAATTTGGGATTATTATTTAGATGACAGTGAAAAAGAATCGTCAAATGAAGAAATAGATAATGAAATTGAAATGGAATATTAGAAAGGAGATAAATAATGGGACGATATCATAAATTTATGAATTTTGATAAAAAAGAAATTTTAAATCCTCCTGGTCTTTTAAAATTAATGGAATGGAGTTATCAACAAAATGAATATATGCTTCAAATAGAAAATCTATTAAAAACATCTTGGAAAGGTGACAGAGTTTTAGTTATTGGAGATTATGCAGATGATTTTTATGAGGGTGAATATTCTAGTGAACTTTTGAAAACTATACGTGAAGAAAATAAAGAATATGGACTTAATAATATATATGATTACCCATACAAAGAACTTAAAAATACGTCTTTTTACTCAAATAGATTACCTTCTCGTTATATTTACAATGATTCTATAAAAGAATACATTGATTTAAAAAAGCAACCTATACAATGGGTAGTATATGATGAAAATATTAATCTAATAGATGGTGCAAAAATACATCCACTAAGTTTGGTATTATCATGTTGTAATGGTGCAGGTGGAGGAGATTATTACGCACTAAATAATGAAGACGTTGGTTGTTGGATTACAGATTCAAATAATATTAGTTTTTCAGATGAATTAAAAAAAGGATATACAGATTCTAGATTATTATTTAATGAATTTAGCAAAAAAGAAAATAACATTGATATAATTATTGATTATATAAAGGAAAATTTTAAAGTTTCAGATATTGGAAAAATAGAAAATATGAAATTTTCACCTTCACTTTTCTTAGATAAAAATGAAGAAAAATGTATTATAGAAAAATCTATTAGAAAAATAATAAACAAACAAATTGATTTAAAAAACAAGGTTCGAGATAAAGATAAGGATGCTCAAGATATTAAGGATTTAGTTGCTAATTATGAAGAAGAATTAGAAAAATAACTTTAATGAAAGGGGAATATTATGAATAAACAATTAGATAAAAAAATAGAAAGATTAGAAGGGTTAAAGGAAAAAGAAAAAGAAAAAATTAACTCAATAAATCAAGTTATTGCTGAATATGATAAACAATTAAAAGTTTTATATGATTTGAGAAAAGAACAAGAAAAAATTTATCAAAGACAACAAGAATTAGATTTAAAAATTAAGGAGCAACAATAACTATGAGTAGTTATTTCAAGGCAAGAGATGAATTAGTAAAGATGTATGTTAAAAGTTTAGAAGAAGGAAAAATCCCCTGGGAAAAAATGTGGCAAACAAGTATACCAGAAAACGGAATTACTGGGAAAAAATATAAAGGAATTAATAATTTAATTTTATCTTATGTAGCACTTCAAAGAGGTTATAAGGATGCAAGATGGTGTACCTATATTCAAATTAAAAAGAATAAATGGAAACTGAAGGATGCAAAAGGACAAGGTGTTTGTATTGAATATGTAGGTATGAAAAACAAAAAAGATAATAAACTTTACTCCTTTGAAGAGTATAAGAAAATAATTAATGACTTCCCAGAAAAAGAAAATGAATTTTCAATAAGAAGGTATAACTATATAGTATTTAATGCTGATCTAATAGAAGGTATAGAAAAGAATAATGATGTCATTAAAGAAAAAATAATTAGTAATGATTACATCAGTAATATTATTAAAAATATTGGCGTTAAATATCAAGAAAAAGGAGAACAAGCATATTATGATATACTTGCTGATGAAGTAGTTATACCTCCTTCTAATACTTTTAAAAGCACTTATGCTTACTATTCAACACAACTACATGAAATTGCCCATTCAACAGGTCATCATACTAGATTAAATAGAGATATGAGTGGTGAATTCAGATCGGAAGCGTATGCAAAGGAAGAACTAAGAGCAGAGATTGGTTCTTCTTTTCTTATGCAAAAATTAGGATTAGAATATGATGAAAGGCATTTGAATAATCATAAAGCTTATGTAAGAGGTTGGTTGGATATTATAAAAAACAAACCTCAAGAATTATTTTTAGCAATCTCAGATGCTAATAAAATTGTTTCATATTTAGAAGATAAAAGTTTATCGAAAGAACAAAATATTTCAAAGGAAATAGAAGAAATGGAGATGGAATATGCGTAGCATTCATAGTAGACATTATATTTATACACATTGGTTAAGAATTGATATGAATAATGATGAAATAAAGCAATGGGAACAATTAAAAAATTATTGGAATAAATATGATTGTTCTATGACTGTATATTATTATGATTATAATCCTTTAACAGAAAAAGCAATTAAATTAGATTGTAATCAATCATATCAAGATTTAGATCTTAATGTTAACTCTATGTCCTCTGGTAGTTTAAAAAGAGTAAAAGCAAAACCAACAAATATAACAGTATATAATAAAGGAATTGAACATTTTTTTGTTAATAAGTTAGGTCTGGAAGTGTTAGACACACTACGAAAACCTAAGTCTAAAATTAATGTTCCAGAAGATCAACTTATAGCAGTAGATGTTTTAAGTGAATTTGGCAGAATGAAAAATATAGAAAAGTTTAATGAAATAATGAAAGAAGAAGACTGGAAAATTGTTAAGATACCAAGTGATGTAAGTTATCATTACCAATTGTATTTTGGAAAAGGAAAACAAGTATATAATAGGTACGAATACGCATTTAATGATTTCACATTTAAAAGTAGATTTAAAGATAGATTAGAGAGATTTGTAAATAATGTAGTAAAACAAAAAGAATTAAATTTGGATAATTTTATTGGAAAAAAAATAAATATGTTTGAATCAAAACATCAAATATCAACAGATAAAAAAATTAATATTGATGTTAAATGTATAGGATTAGTTTTAGGAATAAATAATAATTGTTTTGATATATATGATTTTCAAAGACCATTAGGTGAACAATTTTATTCACTAAATTTAAAAGACTTTGAGCAAAAATTTAAAGCAGGGATTTATAAACCAAATTTTAATTTGTTAACATCTTATGAAAAGTTAGAATTAAGAAAATATATGTATAATAAAGCAAAAAAATTTACAAATCTTTGTGCAGATTGGGATTATAGAAATATAGATATGACTGATATACATTTAGAGTCTTTGAAGATTCAAAAAAATAAAATTTTTCTTTCGTGTGAAAAATATTCAACAAAATTAGATACTTATATTTCTGCCGATATATTTGAAATTGAATCAAAAGAATTAGTAGATGAATTTAATATGATAGATTTAGAAAATAGAGAACAAGTTCTAAACTTCGCATCTAAATTAGAAAGTTATATTGATTATGATAAAGCAGAAATATTACTAAACGAAAAAGAACAAAATATGGTTGAAGAAAAGAAAAATTTAGAAGAAATGGAGATAGAATATGACTGATATTTTAGATATTTATGAAAGTTTGGCAGATTCAATAGAGGGAACAGATGAATTTAGAATTTATGATTTTATAAATTATTTGGGTATTAATGTTGTTGATAAGGATTTATCAAAAGAAGAAATAACAAGAATTATAAATATATGTAGAGAGTGTACAGATAATTTTATTGATCCATTTAAACTTGCTAAATCTTTAACTTCTGCTATATATGAAGAAGAATATTTAACATTAGATGAGTTAGAACGTATACCTTCAGAGTCCATAAAATATTTTTATTCTAATGAAAAAATGGATGAATTAGAATATTATTTTGACTCTTATCAAGAAATTTTGACTTCAACAAAAGAAATATTAGCTGGATATTCTTATACAATTGGTAGAGTGGTTCAGGATGGTTATTGTGTTGAACTTCATTATTGCAGTGATAGAGGAGCAACTTTAGAATATGGAACAAAAACATCTCATGATTGTTGGGAAAATGAAGTTGAAGAAGCTGAATGGTTTAATACAAATTTATCAGATGACTATATTATAAACAGATTGAATTGTTTATATGATGAAGAATTTTCTAGTAAGGAAATACCAACAGAAAAAACAGAAGAATTAAATTTAATCGATCACATTTTATCAAATCATAAGGTAGATGACATCACCTTATATTTAGATGCTGAAGGAAATTTATTTGCATTTGATGATATTAATTGTTGGAAGAATAATGAATTTTATGACTTTATGTTTAATGAATTATTTATATATAACCAAGATGGTAAAGTAGATTTAATAGATGATTCTGATTATAAAAAATTAGAAGAATATAGAAATAATTATAATGAAAAATCAAATGATTTAGAAATGGAGATGGAATATGAGTAAGGTAAATGAATTAAAGAAATTAGCAAAAGAATTTTATAAATATAATTTTAGTATATATGATTTTTGTTATTATTTAGGATTAACTAATGTTAAAGAAGATATTAATGATAAAGATTTAGAAATTTTATTAAATAAATGTTCTGAATTAAGTGGAGAATATACTGATCCAATTGAAGTAGGACAATCATTAGCAGATTTAATCTATGAAGAAAAAAGTATTACAATAGATAAATTAAAAACATTAGACGCTGAAAGATTTAATGATTGGTATATTGATGGCAGAGAAGTAGGAAATGAATTAGAAAAAGAACAGGAGATGGAATGATGAATATTATTTTTGGATATAAAACTATGCCAGAATGGCACAAAGAAAATTTAAAAAACTATTATATTTTAGATGGGATTTATACAGTTTCGCCAGACATTGATGAAGAGGATGCACAATTTATTTTTGATATTTGCAAGAATGTTAAAAATGAAAAAGTGAATCCTTTTTCTATTGCACATTATTTAACTGAGCATTACCTTAAAGGCAATATTTATAAGGAAGAACTAGAAAAGGCTGCTTCTGGTGAAATTATTTCAGCTGTTTATTATGATGATTTAAATTATTTGCCATTATTAAATGAAAGAAATGAAATTGAACATTCTTAATCAATTCAGAAAAAAATTGAGTAATTAGATTTGGAATGGTTGACTTTTTTTAATAAAAATGTTAAAGTATAAGGCAATTATTTAGAGGTGATTCTATGTTGATGTATTATGTACTGATAGCAGTAACTACATTAAATAATTATCTTATTAAAAATAATCTAGTGTCGACATTTGATTTTTAGGGGTCTTTTGTTGACACTTTTTTATTAAAATATTTTATAAGTAAGGGGGATGTTATGAAGAATAAGTATTTTAATGAATTGATTAGAGAAGTTGAGAGTTTTGAAAAGTTTTGGCACAAAAAGTATTTTCAAGTAAATTGTAGAGGTAAAAGAATATATAAAAATTTCAATGATTATTATCAAAAAGTACAAGATGCAAAAAAAGCAGAAACAGAAAAATATAATAATCCTGATAGAAAAATAACAAAAGAAAGACAAAAAGAAATAAGAAATTTAATTATTAACGAAACTACTATACAAAAGGGTGGGTTAGATTTCATAATATTTACTTTTAAAACTAAACAATATGATGATTTAGATGATATATTTTCTTGTAAATCATTTACAGTTTATAATACTAGTGTTATAGTGCACTGTGAAGAAAGAGAAGGAAATTTTGTGAACGCAAGAGATATTGAAAATACTTTTACTTCAATATCTCGAACAAAATCTAAAGCAAAGAAGGATTTTGAAATGACCTGTGAATTAGTTAATAATTTAACAATTGAAGAATTGATAGAAAAAATAAAAGATGAAATTAAAGTAAGTAAATCTACTTGGAAAGAAAGATTTGAAAAAGAAATTGAAGAAAGAAAAAATAGGAAAGCATTGCGAATTGGAGAGATATAATTCTCTCTATTTTTTTGGAAAAAAAGAAGAAAAATGAATATGAAAAACAAAAAAGAAATAAAAAAAGAAAAAAAGAATTATTTAAAAAACGATAAAAAAATACTAAACTGTCGGAGACTATTTGCAGGTCTTAGGAGTTCGTCCTAACAAGCTGATGGGTGTGTCAACACCATGCTTGATAGAAAAAATAAGACTATTAAATAACCTCAGTTATAAATTTGAATTTAGAAAGGAGCAAAGATGGAATTTAAGTCAATAGAAAAGTGGCGAGTTCAAAGAGATTTAAATTTAACTGAAGTACAATTAGATGAAATTATAAAAAGAGCAGGAAGACGACATCCAATGGAAGATTGGGTTTATCTTCGTGTGGCAGGTAATGGTGATGTAATTGAATATTTGAAACTGGAATTTGTTTATTGGTTGAAAGAAGTTTATTTCAATAAAGAAAAGTTTTATCTTGATCTTGAAATAGAATTTTTTGAAAAACAAATTAAGAGATTAGAGTCAGAATTAAATATATCTCCATATCAGTTTAAATATAACGACACATCATTGAAAGATTTACGTTTATATTTTAATAAAAGTAAAAACGCAATTGGAAGAGCAGTCAATGAAATGCAAAAGCATAATAAGTTTTCATATAAATATATCAGAGATGGAAAGGTTATGATTAATAAAGATGGTGTTAAATGGTTAGCAGAAAAATATTTTCGTAAAGCATACTTGAAAGATTTAGAACTATATAAACTTGAATTACAAGAAAGAAAGATAAAACTGGATGAATTCAACAGAAGAAAGATATAGTAAATTAAGAAGACAAAAAATAAATGTTATGCTTAACGAAGAGGAAAGAAAAATTATAACCGAAAAAGCAATCAAATATGGATTTGGTGATTGCCTAGCAGAATATATAAGGGCAGCATGTATTTATGAAAATATATATATAGAAGATGTTCAGGGAAAGCAAGAGTTATGTGAAATTGTAAGTAAGTTTATAGAAACATTAAGAGAAATATTAAAAGAACAAAAGAAAATATTAAATAACTACATGTTAGATAAAAAAGATATTGATGTTATAAGTAATCAGAATAACATTATAATTAAAATGATAAATAAATTATCTAATTTAGTAATATCAATTTTGTCTGTTAATACAGAAAAGAGAATTCAACAGAGATTAGGAATGATTGAAAAATATAAAGTAGATGAAAACTTCTATAAAAAAATCATGAATAACAACTATCAACATTTTATAGTAAGACCATCTAATTTAAACAGACCTAATCAAAAACCTATGTATATAGTTTATTTAAATAATAACACTTATACCTATTCATTAGAAGATATTAATAAAGAGGACTTTATTAAACAGATAAATGAATGCAGAGATATTGCTATGCAGAAAGATTTATTAATATCATTTTATAGAGAAGACAGCATATTGAATTTTGGAGTCATTATGGAATTTCAAGATAAAAAAGCAGCCAAAGAATTTGCTAGTGAAATTAATTCACAGTTCTTTTCGTTAGAAGGTGATGCACGTGCCAACAACCTCTAGGTGGTCGGTGCATGGTGTTCAGGGAAGAATAGATTGCATCAATTATATTAAAGATTCCAAAAAAACAAAGGATGGAACATTAATAACAGGTATTAATTGTTCTTCTCAATTTGCTGCTTATGAAATGAAAGTTAATAACGATAAGTTTCATATAATAGAAGATAACGATAGTAGAACCTGTTATCACGGATATCAATCTTTCGATCCAAAAGAAAAGGGATTAACACCAGAGAAAGTTCATGAGATGGGAGTTGAACTGATGAAGAGATTATATCCTGACTTCCAAGTTTTAGTCACCACACATATTGATAGATCGCACTTGCATAATCATTATGTTATAAATGCTGTTAATCTAAAAGGCAGGAAATTAGAAGACAGATTAGCCAATCCTATTGAAGGATTGTATGGTTTAAGAGATATGAGTGATAAGATTGCACTAGAGTATGGATTAAAAATAATTGAGGATGCACCAAAAATTGGAAGGTTTGGTAAAAGCAAATATTTATATAGTGAAGCTATTAAGACTTGGCGTCAGCAAATAATTGAAAAGATAGAATACTTAAAAAGTATATGTTTTTCTTTTGATGAATTGTTAGAAAGATTAGCTTTTGATGGATTTCAAATTAAGGCAGGAAAAAATATTCGTATTCGACCTTATGGGAAAGAAAGATTTGTAAGTATCAAAACATTAGGTGAAGGATACAGTGAAGCAGAATTAAAAGAATTTTTTAAACAAAAAAGAAAAAATCAAACTGTAATTGATTTTGAAAAATATAAACTGCTTGATGAAGATAGTGAAATTTTATCTTTATATAATGAACTTGCAATTAGATCAAAACAATCTATTTTATATAGTATGAAGGATTTAGATGCTAATAATGATTATTTTAAATACTACAATTCTAGATACATGGAAATAAGAAGATATCATCAATTAGTAGATACTATTAATTTTTTAAATGATAATAAGATATTTGGTTATGAAACTTTAGAAGAACAAATTGAAAAATTGAAACAAGATATTATTAGTAAAGAAACAGAATATCAAGAACTTGCTTATGAAAATGAAACATTACAATTGCGAGTGCCTTTGTGTAATTTATATTTAGAATATTTGGATATATATGAGTCATATAAAGAACAGCAAGAATTATCTTCTTCATACTTAGAACCATCTAAAGAAGTAAAAACCTTTTTAGATGTAAAGGGACAGTTAGGTGTTCAATCGCTAGATGAAGTTCAAGATATTTTAGCAGAAGCAAATAGATTAAAAGTAAAAACAAATAAAAGTTATGCTTATTTAACTTATTTAAAAACAAAAGCTAGTGAGTTAGAAAAGATAAAAGGTATATCACTTGAAAGTGAAAAGGGTTATATAAAGAGCGTATCAGTTAGTAAAAGTATGATAGATGAATCACGTTCAACAGAAGAAAATTATTGTTTAAGAATTCCATATAGTGAAAATTATATTTATGTTCCAAAAAGTAATATTGCATGGATTAGTTTTGATAAACGAGGAATTTTATATCTAGTGGATGATAAAGAATATATTTTATATGACAAGTATAACGAAGAAAAAAGACGTGCAACAGGAGAAGAAATAGAAAAAATTTCTCAAGAAGAAAAACAAAAAATAAATGATTATTATAAGAACAAATAAATGGAAAGGAATAAATATGGAAACGTTAAAAAAAGAAGAATTAATTAATATTTTAAAATATGCTTATTTTATGTCTATGGTGGTAGCACCAATTAATGCAAGAAAAGTTGGATTAAATAAAGCAGGTGGGCTTATACCTGAATTTTATCAGTATTTAGTCGAGGCATTAGAGAAAGGTGAGCAAATAGATTTAAGTAAAGATCCAGAAAATGATATTTTAAGTGATATTTATCAAAATTGCATAGTTCCAGATGTTGGTGAGAGAAATTTAACTTATGCTGATTTTTTTATTGGTGTTTCAACAAAAGAAATAACACCAGACCATGATGATTTTGAAAAATAGTTTTATGTGATATAATTATATATAGAAGTGACAGATAAATAGTAATTTGTTGAAAGGATGGGATTTATGAAAAAGACAATATTAACTATTTTATTATGTGGAATTATGATTTTAGGAATTACAGGATGTGGAGAAAAGAAAGAGTATGAATTATCAATTCCTAAAGAAGAAAGTGTCGATAGCATTTCATTTGAAAAAAAAGATAATAAAAAGGAAATTACAGATAACGAAGAAATCAAAGATATTATTTATGTATTAAGTGGTAGTGGTAAAGGAAGAACTACAAATGAGGAAAGCGTACAAGACTATCCAGTAAATGCAGAAGATATTATAAAAATAGAATTTAATTTGAAAGACGAAAAGCAATCAACATTATTTGTTTACAAGAAAAATGGAAAAATGTATATTGAAACACCTTATAATGGAATTTATAGAATAAATGGTGATGAATATAATTCAATGGAAAAATATACCAGAATCAATTAAATAGTAATTTGTTGAAATGTTAAATATCTTTGCAAGAGTTACAAATATCTTTGATAGAATTGCAAATACTATTTATAATATAATTTTTTGTGAAAGGAGAAAATTATGGAATTAAATAAAAATATTTATAATTTAAGAAAAGAAAAAGGATTTTCACAAGAATATATGGCAGAACAAATAAATGTGTCAAGACAAACAATATCTAATTGGGAACTAGGAGAAACATCTCCTAATCCTGAACAATTATTATTACTTTCAAAAACACTTGAAACAAGTGTGGATAATCTTTTAGGTAATGATATGATTTTTAAAGATAAAAATGAAAAAAACAATTATATTTATTTAGGAACAATGGTAGTGTGTGGTAGCATTGCTGGAATATGGACTTTTACAGCAAATAGATTTAAATTGAGTGAGATAGTTTTAATTATAATTGGTGGAGTAGCAATTGGATATGGAATTGGATTAATTATTGATGGAGTATTAAAAAAGATAGAATGGAAAAATTCTATAAACAAGGATGATGTGACTAAAACTCTGAAAAAGAAATTATAATTCAAATTACAATTTTACGAGCAGAAATGCTCTTTTTATTTTAATTAAAAGAAAGGAGAAAAAATGAATACAGATTATATAAAAAGTTTATTAATTATGTTTAATAATAAAAATGTTTATGAAATTGAAACAGCACTGGCAATTTATGAATTTATGGATAAGGATATTAATAGCATATCAGATGCAGAAATATTTAGGGTATATGATTTAATTCATTCACAAGATGAAATATTTGATGATTATGTTAAAGAAGAAATTCAAAGAATCAAAGAAGATCATGATAAAGAGGAAAGAATTAAAGAGGATATATCAAAAAAAGAGAAAGATATTCAAAAAGAAAAAGAACAAGATTCATTTGAAAAATAATAATTTTGTTGAATTATGTGGTATAATTAATTTAATAGAAAATACAGGAGGTGAATATAAATGAAAAAAGCTGAAATTATTGAAGCGTTAGCAGAAAAAACTGGTTTAACTAAAGCAGACGTTGCTAGAGTTTACGAAGGAACTTTTGAATTGTTCAAAGAAGAATTAGGTAAAGGTAATGATGTAGCAGTAGCTGGATTTGGTACATTCAAAGTATCTGAAAGAGCAGCAAGAACTTGCAGAAATCCTAGAACTGGTGAAACAATTAATGTTGATGCTTGTAAAGCAGTATCTTTTAAAGTTGGTAAAGATTTAAAAGAAACAGTTAATAAATAATTGAAAAATGATATTGGGTTAGTATGATGAATACTAATCCTTTTTATTTTATTATAGAAGAGGAGGGTTTGAAAAAATAATATTATGAAGCAAATAAAAATATTTTTATTGTTTTTGTTATTAGTAGTTTTAGGATTTAGTTTATATAAAATAAATCAAATAAATAATGAATTAAATTCTTCACAAGAAATAAAAGAAGAATTGATTGAGTTAGTTGAAATACCAGAAACACCATCAGATGAACCATCTTTTCAAGTTGATTTTGAAGAGTTAAAAAAAATAAATTCTGACGTTATTGGATGGATAGTCATAGAAGGTACAGGAATTAATTATCCTATTGTTCAAGGAAATAACAATTCTTTTTATTTAAATCATTCCTATGATAAAAAATGGAATTCATTAGGAAGTATATTTGCAGACTATCAATCGTCAAATGATTTTAGCGATTATAATACTTTTATTTATGGTCATCATACAAGGAATGGAAGTATGTTCGGAGAATTATATAAGTATATGGATGTTAGTTTTTATAAGCAAAATAAAACATTTTATTTATATACACCGACAGGAAATTTTACAGCAGAGATTTTCAGTGCATATATAGATAGTACAGATTCGTCTTCATATAATCAATCATTTAATTCAATAACAGAATTCAATGATTATATTAATTTAGTTAAAGAAAAAAGTAATTACAGCACTGATGTAAAAATTGATGTGAATAAAGATAAAATAATTACACTTTATTCTTGTTCTCATGAATCTAATAGAAAGAAAAATGATAGATATTTTATTCATGCAGTATTAAGAAAACTAAGTTAAAAATATATAATTATCTATGCAGTTTAAAGAATGTATAATAATGGCTTTTAAGGAAGCTATTTTTTTGTTGGAGTAATTTATGTAGTACAAAAAATTGAGAGTAAGAAAGGGAAATATATATGAATGAAACAATGGTTTATACAGTAAAAGAAGTAGCAGCAATTTTGCATAGTAGTCCAAATTATGTCTATACTCTGATAAGAAAGGGTTATCTTCCTGTTGTGAGATTAGGGAGTATAAAGATATTAAAACAGTCCTTAGAAAAATTTTTGATTGAAAATCAAGGAAAAGATTTATCAAATTTAGAAGATATAAAGCCGTTAGATTTTTCTAAAATAGGAGAATAGTTAATGGCACAAGTAAATATAGAAAAGAGAGGAAATGTTTATCAGTATAGATTTGAGATAGCACCACAAGGTGGTAAAAGAAAATTTATTAATAAATCAGGATTTAAAACAAAATCAGAAGCACAGGAAGCAGGTAATATAGCATATACAGAATATATAAATGCTGGTGTTCCTTTTAAAGAATGTAAATTATCTTATAGCGATTATTTAGACTATTGGTTAGATAATTATTGCAAATCAAATTTAAAATATAATACTATTTGTAAATATAGAACTATTATAGATAAATATATAAGACCTAGATTAGGTTTATATAGGTTATCTACACTTACAAGTGTGAGATTAAATATGTTTATTACAGAAATATGTGATGAATACTCTTTTTCAAGATCTTATTTTAAAAATATATTGAAAGTTGTTAAAGGAACTTTTAGAGATGCTTGTAATTTGTATGGATTTATAAAATATAATCCAGCTCTAACGTTGAGATTACCAAAAATGGATATTGATAAAAAAGATCCTAAACATTTATATACACAAGAAGAAATAGATAAGATATTATTTAGATTTAGATATAATGATACTTTTACTTGTTCTTTTTTAACATCATGTTATACTGGTATGAGAACTGGAGAAGTTTTTGCGTTAACATGGGATGATATAGACTTAGATGAAGGTATTATTTCTATTAAGCATAGTATATATGATAAAGCGAAAGATATAAAAGGAAGATGGTATTTAGGAAGCACTAAAACAATATCTGGAGAAAGATTAATCTATATTAGTCCAACTTTATTAAGTGCATTAAAAAATTATAAAGCCAAACAAGATTATTTAAAACAATTATATGGAAATAAATATATTTACTATTATTTAGAAGATGTGAAAAATCAGTATGGCAAAGTGATAGAAAAAAGAATTGTTCAAAAAACTGATGAAACAAAAGATCAAATTACATTGAATTTAGTATTTACTAAATCTGATGGTAAATTTACAGGTACAGATATTACCAAATATCCATTTGAGATTATTCATAAAGAATTAGGCATTGAAAAATGTAGATTCTACGATTTAAGAGGAAGTTATGCAACTAAGGTTTTAAACTCTGGTGTAGAAATTAGAGATGTTGCTGATATGCTTGGTCATAGAAATATAGAAACGACTGAAAATTATTATGTATCTAGTACAGATACATCAAGAAAATGTGCAACAGATAATTTTGACAAAATGATACAATCGGAAGTTATTAATGAAATATCAGAATATTTAGTTTTTTAATTATCAGCAACATACCCATTCTTTATCTTGTGGTGTGTTGCTTATTTTTAAATTTTATAGTATAATTTTAGTGGAACAGTTTTGTTGACTCATTTATTATGTAGTCAACACTATTGGCATATATTTGGAGAACGAATGGTATCATGATAACAATGTGTGCAATTTGTGTGCAAAAATTAAAAAATGTATAGTTCTATATATACTATATGTATGACATAATACCAATACCGTTCAGACCCATTTTCCCTTGAAATATATATAATACTATATATATTTCATAGTATCATATATACTGAAAAAGGATGAACTTGTGGATCTGGAAAAAAATATAAAAATTGTTGTGGAAAGTAATAAAATTTAATAAAAAGGTGTAGACATTATAGTTATGTTGCACCTTTTAATTAAAAAATTTATTATACGTATTTTTGAAAAAAATATGATTATAATTTATCATAAAAACAAATGGAGGTTCTGGTTATGGAAATAACAAATGAAAAAGATATAGCAGAAAGAATAATTAACTTAATAAATGAATTGCATCCCGTTAAAACGCCAAGAGTAGATTTAAATATGCCAAGCTTTAAAAGCCCATCAATGGATATATTAATTAATTTAATAGAAGAAGATAATATGCCACACACATTTATTAGTATCCTCGATGGCACAGAAAATTTTAAACAAAGTGTACCAAATGGAAATATATTAACAGATACTTTTTTAGATATTAATACTTTAAAAGAAATAATTGATTATTTACTTGCAAATTTTCCTGTAGTATATAACTTTAATGTAAATAGTAATACCATTTCATTTACTTTTTCATTTTCTAAAAATAATGATTTTTATATAACACCAGGGATTTCACTAGAAAATATTAGTTTAGAAATTAGAATAACAGATTTAAAACTTCAAAAGAAATTAAAAGAATACTTGATATTTATATTAAGTACGTACTATGTCGAATTAAAACAAACTCCATATTGGCAAGAAACAATTAAAAAACACAAGAAAAAAATACTTTTTGAGATGGAATATGGTTATATAATGGATTTTGTTTCTCATTTAAGTGAAGAAGAAATAAGAAAATTACTAGTTAATATTACTAATGAAAGATTTATAGAAATAATGAATAATATGGTTTCTAAAGAAACAAAATTAGAAAGATTAAAGCCATAAATTTGTTGATAACTTAATTGTTATCAACATTTTTTAATAAACACTTGACAAACGTACAAAATACGCATATAATTGAAATGAAGGGAGAAAATAATGGAATTAAAGAATAAAAGATATGAAAATATTGGTATACATGTTCTATCAACTATATTTACAGTAGATAAAGGTAAAATTAAAATTCTTTTAGTAAAAAGAACCAATGAACCATTTAAAGATTTCTGGGCACTTCCTAGCGGAGCATTATATAATGATGAATTATTATGTGATGGAGCCAAAAGAGAATTAAAAGAAAAAACAGGCATAACAGGAATAGATTTAGATTTTTCAGCTGTATTTGATGACATAAAAAGAAGTGAATTAAAAAGAATGATAGGAATTTCATTTATCGGGGTAATAAATATCAATGGATTAGAATTACAAAAAGAAACATTAAAAACATCAAATGCAGATTTCTTTGAAATAGGTAATATACCAAAACTTGCCTATGACCACAATAAAATAATTGATAGTTCAATTGAAATTCTTAGAAATAGAGTTCTAGAAAGAAATATTTTAAAAGATTTGCTTCCAAAAGAGTTTACATTACCAGAAATTCAAGAAGTTTATGAAACTCTATTAAACAAACAATTTGATCGAAGAAATTTTAGAAAACAATTATTAAATAAAGGAATTATTGAAGATGTACATAAAAATACCTTATACAATGGTAAAAAGCCAGCTAAAATGTATAAGTTCTGTACAACAAACAAAAAAGATGTATTTTAAAAAATACCTTTTTTAAACAAATATAATGCGTAAAAAATACGCAAAAGGAGAGATGGAAATGACAGATTTATATATAGATTTTGATGGAGTTATAAAAGATACAATAAAAGTAAGTTATAAAATGATGGAAGAACAGGGAATAAGTTTAAGTGATAGACCTCGTGTTATTAAATTTTATCAAGATATAAACTGGATGGAACTTATAGAAGCATCTGATGAATTAAACAGAGCATTTCATTATATTAACCAAATATGCGAAGAGAAAAGATATCGAGTATCAATTCTAACAACTGTTAATTCACAACAAGAAATGATAGCAAAGGTAAATTATATAAGAAGTAAAAATAAAGAAGTAGGAATTATTTTTGTACCTAGCGGCATAGATAAATCACAAATTGTAAAAGCGCAAGACGCAATTCTTGTAGATGACTATTCAGGAAATTTACTTAAGTGGACAGAAGCAGGCGGAATAGGTATAAAGTTTGCAGAAGAAGCCAATTTTGCAACAATAAATACATTGAAAGTATTTACAGAAAATGAAAATTCAATGGTTTTATGTAGAAAAAAGAAATACACCTAGTTATAAATAATATTGCACAAGAAATGTGTTGATAACTCAAAAGTTATTAACATATTTTTAATGACTTTTTTTAGTGTTTTTGATACAATTTAATTAGGTGGTAACTATGAATAACGATAAAATAATGACTTTTGGAATAAATCAAGCAAGAAAAACTATGAATGATAATAAAGGTGGTCCTTTTGGAGCAGTAATTACAGATAAAAAGGGAAATATAATAAGCATATCTTCAAATTTAGTGTTGGAAACTTATGACCCAACAGCTCATGCTGAAATAAATGCAATTAGAGAAGCGTCAAAAAAACTAAAAACACATGATTTATCAAATTGCATACTTTATGCAACTGGATATCCATGCCCAATGTGTCTATCAGCTATAATCTGGGCAAATATTCAAACTGTATATTATGGAACGAATGTAAATGAAGCAGAAGAAATAGGATTTAGAGATGATTTCATTTATAAATATATAAACAATAAAAATGAAGAGGTTTTGAAAATAGAACAATTAGACCATGATAAATGCTTTGAATTATTTGAAGAATATAAAGAAAAACAAAAACAAATATATTAAAACTAAAAAATAAGCGATTTAATTTATAAAGGAGGTTTTGACATGAATGAAAAAAGAAATTAAAAATAAAAAATTTAGTAACAAAAGATGGCAAAGTTTACAAAAAAGATGATATGCCTATCGAAATAATTTTATCAACAGAAATTGAAAAAATATCATTTCCTCAAAATATTGTAAAATTGGAAGTATATGAAACTTGCGAAGAAACAGAAGAATACTTATTTGCTATATACATCGGAGAAGTTTTTTATAAGAAAACTATTCAATCATTAAGCCCGACCTTTCAATTTTCTCAAGAAAAAGATAATACACCTTATGTATTTGTACCAAATTCTAATGGGGCTTTAGTTTTACTTGCAAAATTAAATCGTGGTGACATGGTTGTAGAAAATATAAATCAACTTAAAATGTTGTTAGCTGAATTAACGGAAAAACACCAAAAAAGATTAATAAGAGTATCCAGAATTAAGGAGGTAAATAATGAAAGAAAACATTATATTAAAAATAATAAATACAAATAGTAAAGGATTTTCATTTCTAAAAGATAAAAGTAATTCGCCATTAGTGCTTGAATTACCATGCGATTTAGAAAGCGTTGAATTTCCAAATAATATTTTAAAGTTAGAAGTATTTGAAAAACAAGATGGTAAAGAAGAATATATATGTGCGATATATGTTGGAGAAGTATACCCTGAAAGAATAATAAGAAGCATACATCCCAATTATAGATATTGTGAAAATTTTGATGTTAAAACTCTAAAAGATATTAGAGATAATTCCCCATGTGTATTTTATAAAGATGTTTATAATAATTATGTTTTAGTAGCTAAGTTAGACTCAGACGATATAGTTGTGCCAGATACTACGGAATTAAAAAATTTTTTAATAGATTTATCAATTATTTTAAATGATGAAAAAGCATTAAAAAGAACTAAATCTAGAAAGGAAATTAATTAATGTTTAACAAAGAAGATAAAGAAGAATTAAAGGTTGTTGCAGTGTTTGGAAAAAGTTTTCCCACAATAAAAGATGAAAATACATCTCCATTAGTTATCAATATGCCAGAAGATATTGATAATATTGATGTTCCAGTAGATTTATTGAAATTAGAAGTATATGAAATAATAAATTTTAATAAGAAGAAAAAGAACCTTGTAAGAACAATTTATGTCGGAGAGGTTTACACAGTAAATGAAATGAATAAAATATGTCCATGTTTTAGATTTTCGTTTGGTATGGACTGGGCTAGCCTATGCAATCTTGGTCATGATTCTCCATGTGTATTTTATAAAAATGAAAATGACGTATATGTTCAACTTGCTGTATTAAAAGCACCAGACATAGTGGTATCTTCAATTCAAGAGTTAAAAGAATTATTAAAAGAGTTATCTGATAATTTTTCTTTAGTTCAACTTGGAATGTCAAGAATAAGAAATATTCCATAAAAAAACAATAAAAGTCTTTTGAAAGGCTATTTTTATGGTATAATTAAAATTGTTAAAAATAGTGTTATATTTGAGGTGCAAAATGAATAAAAGCAAAAATAATAAAAAAGAATACTATAAAAATTTAAATATAATCAGAGTAATAGCCTGTATTGCAGTATTATTCTATCATTTAGGAATACTTAAAGGTGGTTATTTAGCGGTATGTACTTTCTTTGTATTAAGTGGATATTTATCATGTGTTACGTCTTTTAAAAAAGAAAACTTTTCATATAAAGAATATTATATATCTAGATTAAAAAAAATATATATACCTCTAGTAATGGTGACTTTAATATCGGTGGCTATCGTTTCTTTTTTTAGTAGTATTAACTGGCTAAGTTTAAAAATTGAAACCACATCAGTATTACTAGGATACAATAATTTTTGGCAAATAAATGCTAATTTAGATTATTTTGCTAGACATGTAGATTCACCGTTTATGCATTTATGGTACATATCAATATTATTACAATTTGATTTAGTTTTTCCATTTATTTACAAAGGATTAAAAAAAATTGGAGATAAAGTAGATAAATTAGCTCCTTGTGCTTTTACTTTTATCCTTGCAGTAATTGGGACAGCATATTTTTATAAATGTACTCTAGGTTCTAATTTAATGAATGCCTATTATAATACATTCGCAAGAGTTTATTCAATACTTTTTGGTTTGTGCTTAGGTTTTATTCATTCATATTACAAACCATTAGTACCAGAGTATATTAGAAAAAAACCACTTCGTAAAATAATATTCGGAGCATATTTAGTTATATCCATGGTATTATTTTGTTTAATAGATTCAAATTCAAAGTTATTTACATTTAGTATGATTATAATAACTTTAATATCATGTAGATTAATTGATTATGCCGTTTTAGATAAAAAAGAATTGAATATTTTGGATAAAATACTTAAAGTAATATCTGATTTAAGTTATGAAATTTACTTAGTACAATATCCAGTCATATTTTTATTTCAATATATAAATATAAATCATTATTTAAAAACACCATTAATTATAATAATTATATTAATAATATCATATGTATTACATATGGTACTAAATAAGAGGGATAATATGAAAATAGTAAGAAGAATAGTATTAGTTGTAATTATAGGATTATCAGTATTCGGAGGTTATAAATATATAACTACAAAATCACACGAAAAAGAAATGAAGCAACTAGAAGCTGAATTAGCAGAAAATGAAAAAATAATGTTAGAAAAACAAAAAGAGTATCAAATTCTTGAGAAAAAAGAAGAAGATGACTGGGCAAAACAACTTGAAGAACTAGAAAACAAGAGTCTTGATGAATTAGTTAAAGAACTTCCTGTAACTTTTGTAGGAGATTCAGTTATGCTCGGAGCCATGAACAATTTAAAAAAAGCGTTTCCAAATAGCTATTTTGACTCTAAAGAGTCTCGTTCTACATATGTAGGATATACAATTCTTGAGGAACTAAAAAATAACAAAAAACTTGGTAACCCAGTAGTAATTCATCTAGGAACAAATGGAGATTGCAAGAATAATTGCAAAGAAAAAATAATGGATCTTTTAAACGATAAAACAGTTTTTTGGATCAATACAACAAATTATACTTATGTAAATGATAATTTAAATGAATTAGCTAAAAAATATGATAATTTACATATTATAGATTGGTATAGTCTTTCAAAAGGTCATAGTGATTGGTTCTATGGCGATGGAATTCATTTACCACCAACAGGAAGAAAAGAATATACAAATATTATTTATAATGCCATCGTAGATGTTTACAAAGATACATTTAAAGATAAAAAAGAACAGCTTATTAAAGAACACCAAGAGGAACTAAAAAAGAAAATGGTTTTTTATGGTAATGATATTTTATTCTATGACTTTGAAACATTACAATCAAACTTTAAAGACTCAAAATTCGTAATAAATAAAGATTTTAGTTATAAAGATTTAAAAGAAAGTGTTGAAAAATCTATTAAGGAAAATACCTTAGCAAATAAAATAGTACTAGCCTTTGATAATTCCATAGTGATATCCATAAAAGAGTATCAAGAATTAATTGAACTTTGTAAAAATAGCAAATTATATATAGTGTCAAGTGGAAAACCATTAAATAGTCTAGAAAGTTATAGCAATGTAACAGTAATTAATTTTTACACTCAAATTCAAAAGAACAAAGACTATTTAATGGCAGATGGAATACATCTAACAGAAAAAGGTAATACTGCATTAAATAAAATTTTAGAAAGCTCACTAAAAGATAAATAAAATAAAAGTACATATCACTTTAAATGGTATGTATTTTTTTAAAAATAAAACAGATAAAGAATGGTCATACATAAATTAAAATTTAAAATCTAAAAGGTGCATTCATAAATAATTTAAATAATTTTCTTGTAAAGAAAATTAAAAAAACGAAGTAAAATGATATAGAGTGAAAAAACAAAATTGTATTTAATAATTAAGAATGTTGGAAAAAATAATTGATAAATTTTATGAAACATTAAAAAACAATCGTAACGTTAGAATCATTGGATGTAAAATCATATATCGGATATTTTTATGTTGTTCAAAAAAAGTAAATAGTTTTTTTGTTGACTTGATTGTGTTAATCTTCTATAATTCCTTTGTAAGGAAGTGATACTTTTGAAAATAGAAAATTTATGTATGTCTTTTGGAACTCAAACTATATTTGATAATATATCATTTCAAATTAATAACAATGATAAAGTAGGTATAATTGGTGTAAACGGAGCAGGAAAATCAACATTATTTAATATTTTACTTGGAAACATAACTCCAGATGCTGGAAATATTACTTTAAATTCTAAAATTAAACTAGGCTATCTACCACAAGTTATAATGGATGATGCAAGTAATGAAGAAGAAACTGTTTTTGAATATCTACTTGAAGGAAGACCAATTAAAAAACTTAAAGAAGAATTAAATTCTTTATATGAGGCAATAGCTAACTTAGATAATGAATATGAATTAAAAAAATATTATAAAAAAATAAATCGTGTCAGTGAATTACTTGAATACTACGATGAATATAATGCTGAGGGTTCTCTTCTTAAAATTATCAGTGGAATGAATATAGATGATAATCTTCTTGATTTAAAACTAAAAAACATCTCCGGTGGACAAAAATCTAAAGTTGCCTTTGCAAGACTTTTATATTCAAATCCTGAAATAATGCTTCTTGATGAACCAACAAATCACTTAGATTTAGATACAAAAGATTATATAATTAATTATTTAAAAAATTATCATGGTATTATTTTAGTAATTTCACATGATATAGAATTTTTAAATGAAGTAACCAAAAAGACATTGTATGTTGATAAAATAAAACATAATGTTGAAATGTATAATGGTAATTATGAAAAATATATTAAGATAAAAAATGAAAGAGACTTAGCTAAGAAAAGATTATATGAGCGTCAACAAAAAGAAGAAGAAAAACTAAAATGTATAATATCTAAATATATCCGAGGCAATGAAAAAAAAGCAAATATTGCTAAAGATAGAATAAAGAAATTAGAAAAATTAGAAAGTGAAAAAGTTGAATTAGAAAAGAAAAATAAGTGTGCTAAATTCAATATGAAAATGAATAGACCAAGTTATAGCATTCCAATTAAATGTAATAATTTGACATTTGGTTATAATGAAGAAAATTTATTATATGAAAATTTAAATTTTGATTTATCTCGTGGTGAAAAACTTTTAGTAGTTGGTGAAAATGGTATAGGTAAAACAACACTTTTACGTTTAATAATGGGGTATTTAAAACCTCTTGAAGGTAATATTGAAATAACTGAAAAAACCGACATAGCATACTATGCCCAAGAGCATGAAATACTAGAACCTAATAAAACAATTTTAGAAAACTTTGCTAATTTTGGACTTGCAGATTATGAAATAAGAAGAATGTTAGGTAGTTTTCTATTTTCTGGTGATGATATTTTCAAAAAAGTTGAAGTTTTATCTCCGGGAGAACGAAGTAGAGTTGCTTTAGCTAAAATATCTTTAACCGGAGCTAATACCTTACTTTTAGATGAACCAACCAACCATCTAGACCCAATGACACAGTTAATAATTTCCGATACATTTAAAAATTATAAAGGAACAATGCTTGTAGTATCTCACAATTTAGACTTTGTAGACAACCTAAATATAAATAGAATGCTTCTTTTACCAAGTGGGCGCATTACTTATTATGATAGAGATATTGTAATGCACTATGAAATGCTTGAAGAAGAAAATAAGTAAAAAAACAAATTTATCAAAAATAAAGTTGAATAAACATTTAATTTTTAAGTAAGGTGTGATAAAATGTTTTTAGGAGATGATATTATGAACGTACCTTTCAAAAGAGGTAATATACTACTTCCTAAAAATGCTGATATGAGTAAATGGAGTGTAGTAGCTTGTGACCAATATACAAGTGAACCAGAATATTGGAGTGATGTTGAAAAAATCGTCGGAGATAGTCCATCAACATTAAAATTAACTTTACCAGAAATATATCTTGAAGAAAGTGATGTTGAAAAAAGAATTGAAAATATTAATTCAAACATGGAAGAATTATTAAAAGAAGACTTTTTCAAAGAATACAAGGATAGCATGATTTATCTAGAAAGAACCCAAAAAGATGGAAAAGTTCGTGAAGGTTTAATGGGTATCGTTGACCTTGAAGGATATTCTTATGAAGTTGGTAGCCAAACTCCAATCAGAGCAACAGAAAAGACTGTTATTGAAAGAATACCCCCACGTGTTAAAATCAGAGAAAATGCATCACTAGAGCTTCCACATATCATGATTTTAATTGATGATGACAAAAAAGAAATCATTGAAAGTCTAAAAACTAAAGTAACTGAAGAAGATGTTGTTTATGATTTTGATTTAATGAAAAATGGTGGACACATTAAAGGATATGTTTTAAATAATGAGGCAATGGATGAAGTTGATAAAGGACTTGCAGCTCTAGCAGACAAAGATGCTTTTGATGCTAAATATAATGTTAAAGATAAAGGAGTTTTACTATTTGCCATGGGAGATGGAAATCATTCACTTGCAACAGCTAAAGCTTGTTATGAAAACTTAAAGAAGACTATGAGTGAAGAAGAATACTTAAATCATCCAGCTCGTTATGCTTTAGTAGAACTTGTAAATTTACATAGCAAAGCTCTTGAATTTGAAGCAATTAATAGAGTAATATTTGATACAAATCCAGAAGATTTAGTAGAAAAATTAAAAGAATATTATGTTATTAACAAAGATGGCAATGGTGAAAAATTTGAAATAATTACTAAAGATATTGATGAAGTTTGGTATATAGAAAATCCAAAATCAAACATTTCTGTTGGTTCAATTCAAATGTTCCTAGATGAATATTTAAAAGAAAATCCAGGAAAAGTTGATTACATTCATGGTGAAGATGTAACAAAAGAATTAACTCATAAAAGTGATAAAAATGTTGGTTTCATTTTTGATGCCATGCCAAAAAGTGAATTATTTAAAACTGTTATTTTAGATGGCTCATTACCAAGAAAAACATTTTCAATGGGACATTCTTATGACAAGAGATATTATCTTGAAGCAAGAAAAATAAAATAAATACATTAAAAATATGAACTAATGGTTCAAAAGAAGTATTAGTTACCGAAGATAAAATTACGTAATATTAACTGGTTTAATTAAAACAAGTGCTATTACAAATAAATTTATTACAAAAATAATAGATAAGAATTCTAAACTTGATGTAGCAGATTAAATGCTATAGTAATGGTAACTATTGATAATCAAAAAGAAGAAGCACCAACTGATGCAACAAAAAAGTATTAAAGAACTTGCTAAAGAAAAAAATGATATTAAAGTAGTTTTGTTCTTCGATATAACATTAAATGTAAAAAATAACATTACTGGAGAAACTTTAGGAACATTATCTACATTAGATAACAAAATCAAATTCAATATGGCTTTACCAGAAGAACTTACAAAAGTTGCTGAAGGCTATACAAGAAAGTATTATGTTGTTAGATATCATGATGGAAAATCAGAAATAATTTCTGCATCAGTTGATGGAAACGTATTATCATTTGAATCAGATAAATTCTCTACATATGCCTTAGCTTATGAAGATGTTAAAGATGAAGTGATAGTAAACCCACCTACAGGTGATAAAATAGTTTTAGATTTAGTAGTTGGTATTGTATCAGTTGCTGGTCTAGGATTAGTAGCAAAAAGTATTGCTAAAAGAAAAAAATACTTTAACTAATAGCTAATAGAACTAAGTAGCACATTGTTACTTAGTTTTTTCTTTTGGACCCTAGTTTTTTTTGAGAAAATATGATAGAATAATGGCACGAAAGGAAAATTCGCATGAAAGAAGAATTATTAAATAAATTAAACGAATATAAAGAAACCTTAAATTCTCTAGGGAGGTATCTTTGACTTAGATAAAAAAAAGGAAGAAATATCTGCCCTAGAAGAAGAACAAAAACAAGAAGATTTCTGGCAAAATGTTGATAAAGCGAATGATATCAACAAAAGATTAGCAAATTTAAAAAAAGAAGTAACATTATATAATAATTTAAATAAAAAAATAACGGATAATTTAGAATTGCTTGTAGCTGACGAAGAAGAATTTTTCTTGTTGATAAGTGAAGAGTTAATAACATTAGAAACAGAAATAAATGAGTTGGAAACATCTGTTATCTTAAGTGGAGAATTTGATATGTTAAATGCTTATTTAGAAATTCATCCAGGAGCTGGAGGCACAGAATCATGTGACTGGGCTAGTATGCTAGCTAGAATGTATGAAAGATTTACTGAAAAAGAAGGCTTCAAGTGGGATATAATAGATGAACAAAAAGGTGAAGAAGCAGGAATAAAAAGTATTACTTTAAAAATAAGTGGTGATTATGCTTATGGATATTTAAAGAAAGAAGATGGAGTGCATCGTTTAGTTAGAATATCACCATTTGATGCTGGGGCCAGAAGACATACATCATTTGCATCGGTAAGTATTATGCCTGAGATAAAAAGAGATATTAATATTGAAATAAAAGAAGAAGATTTAAAAATAGATGTTTATCATTCAAGCGGAGCAGGTGGTCAATCAGTTAATACAAGTAATTCAGCAGTAAGAATAACTCATATACCAACTAAAACAGTAGTTACGTGTCAAAATGAAAGAAGTCAATTAAACAACAAAGAACAAGCAATGAAAATGTTAAAAAATAAATTATACATGATAGAACTAGAAAAAGAACAAGCAAAATTAAATGCTTTAAAAGGTGAGTCATCAAGTATTAATTTTGGTAGCCAAATAAGAAGTTACATTTTGGAACCTTATAAAATGGTTAAAGATCATCGTAGTAATTATGAGTCACATGAACCAGAAAAAATTCTTGATGGTAACATAAAAGAAATGCTTGTATACAATTTAAAGGAGTTACAATGAAAAAAGTAATAGATTTTTTAAAAAATAATTTAAATAATAAAGATGCTGTTGTTGTAGCTTGTAGCGGAGGCCCTGACTCAATGTGCCTACTTGATTTAGTAACCAAGTTAAAAGATGAGTTAAATTTAAAATTAATTGTTGCTCATGTTAACCATAAACTACGTATTGAAAGTGAAGAAGAAGCCCAAATGGTGGAAAAATATGCTAAAAATAATGGATTAATTTTTGAGTTACTTGAGATTAATGAGTATCTTGAAAAAACATTCACAGAAGAAGATGCTAGAAGAAGAAGATATGAATTTTTTTATGAATTATTAAAGAAATACAATGCCAAAAAACTTTTAACAGCGCACCATGGAGATGATTTAATTGAAACAATTTTAATGCGTTTAACAAGAGGAAGCAACCTAAGTGGTTATATAGGTATCAAAGAAATATCTACACATAGTGATAATTTAATTTTAAGACCACTTTTAAAGGTAACAAAGGATGAAATAATTAAGTATCTTGAAGAAAATAATGTTCCATACAGAGTTGATAAAACAAATAATGAGTTAGAACATACTAGAAATAGATATCGACATATTGTTTTACCATTCTTAAAAAAGGAAAATCCTAAAGTTCATGAAAAATACTTAAAATTTTCTAAAGAATTAATTGAATATGATAGTTTTGTAACTAATTATATTAAAAATAATAATTTTATTGTGGATAATCAAATAGTTATTAACAATATAAATAACGAAAGTGATTTTATTAAAAGAAAATGTTTAGAAATTCTAGTAAAAGACATTCAAAGTAAAGATTATTTTGATATATCTGATGAACAAATGAATAATTTAATAAAGCTATTAAATCAAAACAATAAATGTATAGACTTAAACAATTATTATCAAGGAATTAACAGTTATGGACATGTTTTTATTAAGAAAAAAGAAGATAAAAAACTAGAAGAAATTGTTTTTGATAAAGATATTGTTATAGAAGACTTCATTTTTTACTATAATAATAAGGATGGAGATAATACAAATTCTTGTATATATTTAAATAGCAGTGAAATTAGTTTGCCATTAAAAATACGTAGTGTTAAAGCTGGAGATAAAATGCAAGTTAAAAATTTAAATGGCAACAAGAAAATAAGTGATATTTTTATAGATGAAAAGGTTCCAAAAGCTAAAAGAAGTACTTATCCTATCGTAGTTGACGCCAAAAATACAGTTTTATGGGTTCCAAATTTAAAAAAATCGCAATTTTCTAAAGACAAATCAGAAAAATATGATATAATAATTAGATGTAAGGCAAGGTGAATATAATAAATGAATGTAAAAACAAAAAGAAATGATAATTTTAAAAACTTTTTACCTTATTTAGTTTTAGCAGGGGTAATAGCTATAGTGTTATTTGCTTTAAACATGCAAGGTACTAAAGTTCATGAATTAAAGACTGGAGAATTAATTTCAGAATTAAAAGAAAATAATGTTACAGAAATTACTGTTACTCCAAAAAGTAATGAAAGTATATATGTAATTGAAGGTAAACTAGAAAATTATAAAAAGACTGAAAGTTTCCAAGCAAAAGTAGTTGGTACAGAATTAGACACTGTTTTATCTTTAATAAAAGAAAATGATGTAAAAGAATATGATACTAATTCAGATCCTGGAGAAAATGTTTTCTTATATATCTTAGTTAACGTTTTACCTTTAGTTTTAATGGTAGTTATCATGTATATTTTATTTACTAAATTAGCAAACTCAAATAAAAATTCAATGGATTTTGGAAAAAGTAAGGCTCGTTTAAGCAATGAAAATGATAAGAAGAGCTTTAAAGATGTTGCTGGATTAAAAGAAGAAAAAGAAGAAGTTGAAGAATTAATAGATTTCTTAAAGAACCCTAAAAAATTTGAAAAAATGGGAGCAAGAATTCCTAAAGGTGTCTTATTAGTAGGCCCTCCAGGAACAGGTAAAACATTACTAGCTAAAGCTATTGCAGGTGAAGCTAATGTGCCATTCTTCTTTATAAGCGGTTCAGATTTCGTTGAATTATTCGTAGGTGTCGGAGCATCACGTGTTCGTGATATGTTCAAAGAAGCAAAAAGAAATGCTCCGTGCTTAATTTTTATAGATGAAATTGATGCCGTAGGTCGTCAAAGAGGAACAGGTCTTGGTGGAGGACATGATGAAAGAGAACAAACTCTTAACCAATTATTAACAGAAATGGATGGTTTCGGTGAAAATGAAGGTATCATCATTATAGCAGCTACAAATAGACCAGATGTTCTAGACCCAGCTCTACTTCGTCCAGGACGTTTCGATAGACAAGTAACAGTAAGTCTACCAGATGCTAATGAACGTGAACAAATCTTAAAAGTTCATGCTAAAAATAAAACATTAGGTAAAGATGTTAACTTAAGTAATTTAAGTTTACGTACACCAGGTTTTTCTGGAGCAGACCTAGAAAACTTACTTAATGAAGCTGCACTTCTTACAGTTCGTCGTAATAAAAATGCTATTACAATGGATGAAATAGATGAAGCAACAGATAGAGTTTTACTTGGACCTGCTAAGACAACTAGAAAAATAACTGATAAAGAAAAGAAACTTGTATCAATTCATGAAGCAGGACATGCTGTAATTGGTATAAAACTAGAAGATGCACAAGAAGTCCATAAAATTACAATCATACCACGTGGTATGGCTGGTGGTTACACAATGATGCTTCCAAAAGAAGAAAAAATTGCTGTCATGACTAAAGATGAATTACTTGCACAAATTACTGGTTTACTTGGTGGACGTGTAAGTGAAGAAATGTTTTTAAATGAAATTTCAACCGGAGCAAGCGATGACTTCAAAAAAGCAACACGTATTGCAAGAAGTATGGTTACTGAATATGGAATGAGTGACTTAGGTCCAGTTCAATATGAAGAAAAAAGTGAAAATGTCTTCTTAGGAAGAGATTATGCTAAATCAAGAGATTTCTCAGACCAAGTAGCATTAGAAATTGATGAACAAGTTCGTAAAATTATTGAAGATTGTTATTTAAAAGCTAAAAAAATTATCGGTGAAAACAAAGATTTAATCTTTGCTCTAAGTGATGCATTAATGAAATATGAAACAATAACTAAAGAACAAATTGAGTCAATTGTTGAAACTGGTGAAATCAAACCAATTGAAGAAATTGAAAAAGAAACAAAGAACGAAGAAGAAAAAAACCCAAAGAAAAAACCAAGAAAAACAAAGGAAGAAGAAAAATAATTGTTGCAAAGTTTAACAACTTGTGATAGATTATTTATGAAACGGATGTGTTAAAATGTTAGAAAATATATTACTTATAATATCAATATTACTAATAGCTATAGTTCTTTTACAAGGAAATAAAGCTAGTGATGCCGGTGGAATAATAACTGGTGGAAATGATAATTTATTTCAACACCAAAAAGAAAGAGGCTTAGAACTAGTAGTTAGTAGAATTACTATGATTTTAGGAATATTATTCTTCGTTATATCATTAATATTGTTCTTGAAATAGTGGAAAACCACTATTTTTTTGTAATTTAAAATACTCAGACTGAGTATCAAAAACTGCACTTTACACGATATGTGTTAAAAATATTGTCGTTTTTATCGTAAAGTAAAAAATTTAACAAAAAATTTTTTAAATGAAAAATTTCCCTTAAATAAAGGGATTTTTTTATGTTCCTCAAAAATAAATAAAAAAAGTTTCAAAAAAAGTGCAAAAATTTGACCATTTTAGGAAATATTATATATGAAAGAAAAATTGTATTTATTTCTAAAAGGAGGTAAAAAATGAATTATTACGATGAAGTAAATAGTTATGTGAAAAAAGTAGAAATAGGAAAAGCTATCAGAGAGACAAATGCTAACATGGAATTAGTGGAATGTTATTGGAATGTAGGTAGATTAATAGTAGAAGCCCAGGGAGGAAAAGAAAAAGCTAAATATGGCAATGAGTTAATAAAAACGTGGGCAGAAAAGCTAACAGAGGAATATGGTAAGGGGTATAACTATACAAACTTATCAAGATTTCGCCAATTTTATCTTGCTTTTCCAATTGTTGCCCCGCTGGGGCAACAATTGAGTTGGACAATAATTAGAACTATTTTGCCAATAAAAGATGAGAATAAAAGAAACTATTATATAAACTTGTGTATTGCTAACAATTTATCAAAAAGAGAACTAGAAAAAGAAATTAAAAGTAATTCTTATGAAAGATTAGAATATAAACCAGATAAAATTGATGTTGTTGTGTCAACAAAAGTACCGGCAATAGTCAACAATTTTAAAAATTCTATTTTGTTAGAATTAAAAGATAAAGAAATAAAGTCAGAGAGTGATTTAGAAAAATTAATTTATTCACAATTAAGTTATGTGTTTTTGCAATTGGGTAAAGGATTTACTTGGGTAGGAAATCAATATAAAGTTAGTGATGGAAATAAAAACTACTTTATAGATATGTTACTTTATAATGTCAAATATAACTGTTATGTAGTAGTAGAAATAAAATGTAGAAAACTTAAAAAAGAAGATAAGGGACAAGTAGAGTTTTATATGAATTTAGTTGATAATTTTGTTAAAGAACCAAGTAATAACCCAACGATAGGAATAATTATTACAAAAGACCAAGATAAGTTTGTAGCAAACTTTGTTAGAAGTGAAAAAGTTGTACCACTCACATACGAATTTGTATAAAAATAATGCAATTTATAAATATTTGGTGTATAATAAATTTAGTTAAAATATAAGGAGACAATATGAAAAAAAATGGATTTACATTAATAGAAATTATAGTAGTAATAGCATTATTAGCAGCGATATCAGTAACTGTAGGAGTAAGTATGACTGGCTTATTTGGTAAAGAGGAAGACAAAAAGTATAATGCTTACAAAACAGAAATAGAAAACGCCGCTTGTTTATACGTGGAAATAAATAACATTACAACAGCTGAAACAATTAGCAAGGAAACTATTGTCAGAGCTGGTCTAATAAAAAAAGATTTAAAAAATCCTAAGAATAATAAAACCATTTTAGAAGATTCAACAATAATTAGCGTAAAAGTATCATGGAAAAATAATGAAAAAAAATGTTCAATAAGTACTAGTTAAATAACAATAAATATGTTATACTTTATATGTGATAAAAAATGAAGAATAAAAAGAGGGTACTGACAATATTATTAACATTAATAATAATTATTACGATTATACTAGCAGTCGTTTTGATTTTTGGTGGTATAAAAACAAAAGAAATTAATGATTATCACGAAAAATTAGAAAAAGCTGCATGCAAATTAGCTGAAGATGAAAATTATACTGAAGCGTTGTGTGAAGGTTTTGAATATCTTTGCAAT